>R16__coassemble_964_pt1 | contig 53593 bp, 48 predicted proteins | sample R16__metabat2_low_PE_013 | metagenome-assembled genome bin R16
GGTGTGGGTGTGACTGAGAACGCGCTAGCGGTGGCGGCATTGTGCTCGCAAAACAGGTAGCCTTAGATGCGTTGTTAATGCGCGCTCGGCGCACTGTTTATTCACAATTGAACCGCGAGGAATGTATGGCTAGGAATTTTGATCAGGAATCACCGCGCTCTCATCGGCGTGACGGCGAAGGCAAGCAGTCCTCGGGGTGGCGGCCAGCTCGAGGCGCTGAGGGGCGCCGAGATGGTGGGCACAGCGGCGGTGGCCGTGGTGACCACTCAGGGCATTATTGGAGTGCGGATTCCCGCGACGGTGAACGCGGCGAACGCTCGGGGCGTGGCCGTGGCGGCGAGCGGCGCAGTTACGGCGATCGGGATCGCCGGGATGGCTGGCGTGGCAACGATGATCGTAAGGGTGGTTGGCGCGGTAATGATCGCCGCGATGACCGCCGCGACGATAGGCGTGGCCAGTGGCGTGATCAAGATGATCGCCGTGACGGCCGTAAAGATCGTTCGGATCGGCGTGATGGTTGGCGCGGTAACGATCGCCGCGATGATCGCCGCGACGGAGGCCGAGGTAATTGGCGTAGCAGCGATGACCGCCGGGGCAGTTGGCGTGGCAATGATCGCCGCGAGGATCGCAAGGGCGGTTGGCGAGATCAAGATGACCGGCGCGATGCCCGCGGCGGGAATCGCGGCCCGCGTGATGATCGAGGCGGACGATTCAATGAGCGCGAAGATCGTGGCTCGCGCGATTTTTCACAGCGCGATAATGCCCGCCGCGATTTTGGCCGGCGCGGTGGGCGCGGCCAAGACGATGGCTATCGCAATTTGCGCGGCGGCGAAGCCCGCCGGGAGCGTGCCAAAGAGCTGCAATATGAAATTCCAGAATCAATCACCGCCGATTCTTTGCCGAAAGAAACCTACGCTCATTTGCGTGGCTTAAATGCCACAAACGCAGAATTGGTGGCACGCCACTTGGCCTATGCCGGCGAGATGATGGATATTGATCCAGAAGTGGCATACGATCATGCGAAAGCCGCCTATTCGCGCGCTGCACGTATTGATATTGTGCGCGAAGCAGTTGGCATCGCAGCCTACGTGACGGGCCGCTATTCCGAGGCGCTGCAAGAGCTGCGCGCATATCGCCGGCTTTCAAACGATTATTCACACGTGGCCATCGAGGCAGATGCTGAACGGGGCCTAGGGCGCTCTGAGAAGGCGCTGCGCTTTATTTCAGAAATTCCGCTTGATCGCCTCGATCCGGTATCGAAAGTGGAGCTTGCCATTGTGACTGCTGGAGCGAAAGCCGATCTGGAAGATCATGAAGGCGCGCTGGCGCTGATGGAAAAGATCATCGTGGATAATCTTGGTGAAGAGCTCGCCTCACGAGTGGAGCTAGTGAAAGCAGATCAGCTTGAAGCTTTGGGCCGCGCTGATGAAGCGCAAGCGCTGCGGGCTCAGTGGGAGCCAGTGTATGAGGGTGGCGATGAAGACGCCGATATGCTGGTGGATCTTGCAGATGTGCTTGACGATGAAAAGCCATCCGAGCCTGAGGCGGCAGCCGATTCTCCTCTTGAGACCGAGGATGCGGATGTGCCTTTAATGGAAGAGGTGCAGCTCGAGCTTGGTGCAGATTTTGATCCCAGCGAATGGGAAGGCGAAAGTGAGCCTGAAGCTGGCGAATTAGAGCAGGTTTCTCTTGAGGATGAAGCTGCGGAATCTGATAGCGAAGAGGACGCCGATGACGAAGAGTAGCGAACCGCCGCCGGCGTATCTGAAGCACAGCAGCAAGCCGCTGAGCGAGGCTTACGATGCGCTACTTTTGGATTTGGATGGCACCACGTATTTGGGAAAAGTGGCAGCTCCGTATGCGCCTGAGGCGCTAGCGGCCGCTAAGAGCCGGGGCGCTGCATGCATTTACCTCACCAATAATTCTGGCCGCTCGCCTCAGGTGGTAGCAGCGCACTTGAGCGAAATCGCTATCCCTACCGAGCCAAGCGAAGTGATGAACGCTTCGCAGGTGGCCGAGCGCCATGCGCGCACTATTCTCCCAGCTGGTGCAAAAGTGCTGCTGGTGGGCGGCGAAGGGCTGCGCAAGGCTTTTGCAAATAGCATTTTTGAGGTGGTGGAATCGGCAGACGATTGCCCTGACGCCGTGGTGCAAGGGCTCAACGAAGCTGCCACCTGGGCAGATCTCTCCGAAGCTGTGCTTGCGATTCACCGCGGCGCAATCCACATCGCCACCAATATGGATGCCACTATTCCGAAAGAGCGAGGGCCAATGGTGGGCAATGGCTCTTTCGTGGCGTGCGTGAGCAACGCCACCGGCTCCAAGCCAATCAACTGTGGCAAGCCCGAGCCGTTGATGTTCCAAATGGGGGCCGAGCGCGTGGGCGCCAGCCACCCGCTCGCCATCGGCGATCGCCTCAACACCGATTTCCAAGGAGCCGTGGCTGCTGGCATTGATTCATTCCACGTGCTCACCGGCATTTCGCAAGCGCGCGAAATTTTGCTGGCGGCGCCAAATGAGCGCCCTAGCTATCTTGGGATCGACCTGCGCGAAGTAAACCAGCCGCACCCCGCCGTCACTCGGCACCTAGCACGAATGCCGCTCTCGGAATTGGATCCTATGCCCACGTGGCGCTGCGGCGCATGGCAAGCGAGCGTAATGCCAGTTACACAGCCGGCGGTGGCCTATCCCGCCGATAGCGCGTTGATCATCGAACATGTGGGCGATGATGATCCAAAAGCAATTTTGCTATCGCCGCGCCCGCGAAAGCCCGGGAAAAACGCAACGGATGCAGCTGGCGTCACGCTCGCTCTGAATGCTTATCGGGCAGCTGCCTGCGCGATGTGGGAGGCGGCAGATACAGGCTTAATTGATCGCGAGCGCGTGGCGTTGCCAGAAATAAATGTGGTGCGCGAGAGTGAGTGAAAAATGGAAAACATGCCAAATAATGTGCCTAAACCAGCCCCACCGCTGGATGTGGATGCGGAGCTTGCGAAATTGGAAGCGAGCAGTGAAAGTGGGGGGCTAGCTGCTCAGGCAAATTCTGAAAATGCCGATGCCCAGATCGAAAAACTTGAAGAAATTCATGCTGTTTTGGCTCGGGAGCTCAACCGGGCAAGGGTATGAGCGGATTTAGTGGCGCCGCAGCTATGGATTTTCGATGCGGGCGATATTTGCCCGCGCCTGAAAATTTGCGAGTTTAGGCGCAGCTAAGCTTAAAAGGATTGAAATGGCAAAGCTGATTCGCATTGATGCCGAACTCGTGCGGCGCGGCTTGGCGCGATCGCGCGCGCAAGCGGCGGAGCTAGTGCGCAGCGGCGTGGTGTATGTGGATGGCCTCGCCGTCACAAAGCCAGCCCGCCAAATCAATCCAGCGCAAGCCGTGCTCGTAAAAGCAGGCAATGACGCCGAACCCTGGGCTTCGCGCGGCGCCTATAAACTGCTCGGCGCTCTAGATTATCTAGGCGAAGCTGCGCCGCAGATAGAGGGCGTGCGGGCGCTAGATGCGGGAGCCTCCACTGGAGGATTCACTGATGTGTTGCTTCGGCGCGGCGCAGCGCACGTGGTGGCCGTAGACGTAGGCTATGGGCAAATTCGCTGGCGCTTACGCGAAGATCCGCGAGTGACGGTGATTGAACGCACCAACGTGCGCACGCTTGATCCGGCGCTGGTGGCGCCGGCGCCGCAGCTGGTGGTGGCAGATCTTTCGTTTATTTCGCTCACGCTGGTGATTGGGGCTTTGGTTCGCTGCGCCGCGCCTGATGCAGCCTTTTTACTGATGGTGAAGCCGCAATTTGAGGTGGGTAAAGAAAGCGTAGGGCATGGCGGAGTGGTGCGTGACGTGGCATTACATCAGGCAGCAATTGAGCAGGTGGTGGCGGCGGCGTATGAAGCAGGTTTGAGCTTGGAGGCTGTGGCTCCTTCGCCTCTCCCTGGGCCAGCAGGCAATGTAGAATACTTTGTGTATTTGCGCGGGAGCGGGGGGCGGGCAATTGCGCCCCAGCCCTGCGAATCCGATGGCGAAGGCTTGCCCTGCGTCGTCACCAATTCAATTCAAGCGGCTATCGCAGCAGGGCCAGCAGGGGCCGCAGCTATCTAATCGGCACAATTAGGAGGCGAAGTGAGCAGCACAAGCAGGGTGGTGGCTATCGTCACCCATGAGAGCCGCGATGCTGTGATTCTTTCGGCGCAAAGCTTTCGCAATTCACTTCGCGCCGTGGGAATTGATGCGCAAATAGTGGAAACTCGAGTGCAGATGGAGGCGCTTGCTGATCTAGAGCTTGTGGTGGTGATTGGCGGCGATGGCACGATCCTTAAGGCGGCCGAGCTGGTGCGCGGTATGAGTATCCCAATCATGGGTATCAACTATGGGCATGTGGGCTTTCTCGCGGAAGTGGATCCATCCTCGCAGCCAGAAGTGGTGGCGGCGATCAAGGCGCGCAAGTGGAGCGTGGAGCAGCGCATGACGCTTGACGTGACCGTATACATGCCCAGTGGCGAGCAGATGACGAGCTGGGCTCTCAACGAGATTTCGATTGAAAAAGGCCCTGGTTCGCGCATGATCGAAACCGATATTGGCGTGGATGGCCGGCCCGTTTCTTCCTTCAAGACCGATTCGGTGCTGCTCTCCACTCCTACGGGATCCACTGCCTACAATTTCTCGGCCGGGGGCCCGATCGTGTGGCCCGACGTGGAGGCGATAGTGCTCACTCCCGTCGCGGCCCACGCGCTTTTTACTCGCCCAATGGTGGTGGGGCCCAGCTCTTGGCTTGAGGTGCAGATTCGGGCTGACGATGCGATGCTTTGGTGCGATGGGCGGCGTAGGATCAGCGCTCCGGTAGGGGCGGTGGTGCGGGCCCAAAAAGGCGAATATCCGGTGTATTTAGCGCGGCTGAGTAGCGATCCCTTCTCGGAGCGGCTTGTGAAGAAACTTCAACTTCCAGTGCATGGCTGGCGTGGTGGCAACCGTAGCGAAGAATCCTTGCTCGATACGCTACAAAAGCACCATAATCTAGGGTGACGGGCGGAGATACTATGATCGAAGAAGTGCGCATATCAAACGTGGGCGTGATTGAATCCGCCCAGATTCGTTTCGGCTCTGGCATGAGCGCACTCACTGGCGAGACTGGCGCTGGCAAGACGATGACGGTGACGGCGCTGCAGCTGCTCATGGGCGCGAAAGCTGATTCGCAGCGGGTGCGCCAAGGAGCGGATGCGGCCGAAGTAGAGGGTGTATTCGTGGTGCCAGCTGATTCTCCAGCTGTAGCGATTGTGCGTGAGGCTGGCGGAAGCGTAGATGCCTTAGATGATGGCTTAGCTAGCATTATCGTGGCTCGGCACGTGCCGCGCGCTGGGCGCTCTCGCGCCTATGCTGGCGGCCGATCGGTGCCCGCTGCAGTGCTTGAAGAGCTCGCTCAACATCTCGTGGTGCTGCATGGCCAAGCCGATCAGCGTCGGCTTAGCTCAGCTAGCACGCAACGTGAAGCTGTGGATGCCTACGGGGGAGCGGCCGTGGCTGAGGCACGCAAAGCATACGATAAGGCCTGGCATGCTTTGCGAGAGGCTGAGCGTGAATTGCTTGAATTTGAAGCGCGAGCTACCTCCCAAGGCACCCAGCGTATGGCGATGCAGATGCTCGTGAATCGCGTAGATGCGGTGCAGCCGCGCATCGGCGAAGATGAAGACCTCAAAGCCGCAGCGCGCCGGCTCGATAATGTGGAATCATTGCGCAGCGCAATGATGGCAGCTGCGCAGGCGCTCAGCGCAGAATCCGCTCCGGGCGCCGGCGAGCTCATCGATCAAGCTCGCACCGAGCTGCAGCGCACCGGCGACCCGCAATTAGCCGCCCTCGCGCAAAGCTTAGAACAAGCGGCAGCAATTACCTCCGATACGTACAACGAGCTGGGAATGCATTTAGAGTCGCTCAATGCAGATCCAGAAGCTCTCGAAGCGATCCACGCGCGCCGAGCCGAAATCCGTGCCCTCGAGCGCCAGCTTGGTATGAGCGTGGAGCAAATGCTTGCTGAAGCTGATCGTGCTCGCTTGGCGCTTGCCGAGCTTGAGGATCCAGCTGCTCGCCGAGAGGAGCTCGCACACGTGCTAGCTCAAGCGCAGCACGAGGCACACAGCGCAGCTGCCGCTCTCACCAAGGTTCGCACCAAAGCTGGCTCTGAGCTCGCCTCCGCTGTCACCACAGAATTGGCAAGCCTCTATATGAAAGATGCCACCTTTACAGTAGCCGTGACGCCGCGCAGCGAGCTAGCCGCATGGGGAGGCTGCGACGTTGAGTTTTTACTTGCTCCCCACGCTGGATCAGCGCAGCTTCCACTAGGGCGCACCGCCTCTGGGGGTGAGATGAGCCGGATCATGCTCGCCGTGGAAGTGAGCCTCGCTGCGCGCGTGGCGCAGCCGCACCAAAGCTTTATATTTGACGAAATAGACGCAGGCATAGGCGGCAAATCAGCGCTCGCCGTCGGCAAACGCCTCGTTCGCCTAGCTCGAAATTCGCAGGTGCTCTGCGTCACCCACTTAGCCCAAGTGGCGGCATACGCCCACGAACAGATAGTGGTGGCTAAAGATCCGAGCAGCTCCGGCTCGCACACCTCAGTGCAAGCAGTCACCGGCAAAGAGCGCGAAGTGGAGCTTGCCCGAATGCTTTCTGGGCATGAAGAATCCGAATCTGCCCGCGCCCACGCCGCAGAACTCCTAGCCTCGGCCGTTACTTTCCTCTCAAGCCCCGAGTGTGAAAGCAGCGAATAAAGCCAAATATGGCACGATAATAGGATGATCGTGTTTGGGAAGAATCGAAAGAAAGCTCGGCGTGAATTTCGTGGCGTGAACGGGATAGCGCGCATCGACAAGCGCACCAAAACTCTCACCAAGCGGCTCAACGCTGGCGAGATCGCCGTAATCGACCATGAAGATATTGATCGGGTATCGGCAGAAGCACTTGTGGAATGCAAAGTGGCTGCCGTGCTCAACGCCGCTAAATCCACCTCTGGGCGATATCCGAATCTGGGCCCAGGCATCCTGATTGAAGCAGGTGTGCCACTCATTGACGATCTTGGTTCAAGCTTGATGGATCTAGCCGAAGGGGCGAGCATTCGCGTGGCCGAGGATGGCTCAGTGTATGACGGCGAGCAGCTCGTGGCTCAAGGTGCTGTGCAAACCCCCGTCACCAACGCTGCGAATATGGAAGAAGCCAGAGAAGGGCTTCCGTTGCAGCTCAAAGCTTTCGCCTCCAATACGATGGAATATGTGGAAGCCGAGCAAGATCTCATACTTGACGGCGTGGGCGTGCCTGAAGTGCGCACGAAATTTGCGGGCAAGCATGCGCTAGTCGTGGTGCGCGGATATCAATATAAAGAAGACCTGATTGCGCTGCGCCCATATATCCGCGAATATCGGCCCATAATTATTGGCGTGGACGGCGGCGCTGATGCCGTGCTTGAAGCAGGCTATAAGCTCGACATGATCGTGGGTGATATGGATTCGGTTTCGGATACAGCGCTCTCTTCGGGAGCTGAAATCGTGGTGCACGCGTATCGAGATTGGCGGGCTCCAGGCCAAAAGCGGGTGCAAACCCTAGGCATTGAACACGTGGTCTTTCCGGCCACCGGCACCTCTGAAGATATTGCGATGCTGCTTGCAGATGCGAAAGGTGCTGAGATGATTGTGGCAGTGGGCACCCATTCCACTCTTATCGAATATCTCGACAAAGGGCGGCGCGGTATGGCCTCCACATTTCTCACCCGCCTGCAAGTGGGATCAAAGCTTGTGGATGCTAAAGGGGTATCGCGGCTTTATCGCTCGCGCATCTCCAACTGGCAGCTATTCTTCTTGATACTAGCTGGAGTGGCTGCTATAGGCGCGGCTATGGCAGCCACATCCGCAGGCCAAGTGACTTTCAACCTCGTGGGCGTGTGGGCATCAGATTTCACTCATTGGATAAAAGGCCTATTTTGAGAAGGTGCAATAGCATCCCGATATTAGGATCGCAATTTAAGAGAATTTGAAGGATATATTTAGAGGCGGCAATTATGGTGGATTTTAGGTATCACTTAGTTTCACTTATTTCAGTGTTTCTGGCGCTTTCAGTGGGAATTATTCTCGGCGCTGGCCCGCTACAGAACTCTATTGGTGAAGCACTCACTGGCCAAGTTTCTGCCTTACGTGCTGATAATGCGAATCTCAAACAAGAAAACGATCAGCTCGCCACCCGCGCAGAAGCCCAAGATAATGCATTCGCATCCTTGGCACCAGATATGCTCGGCGATTCGATGAAAGATCGAGTGGTGGCCATCGTTCGCACAGCCGACGTGCCAGATGCTACTCTCAACGCGATCACAGATTCTTTGAAGCTCACTGGCGCTACTATGGGCACCTCCGTCACGCTCACCACGGTTTGGACCGATCCAGCACAGGCAGCATACCGAGAGCCTTTCGCGCAGCAAATCTCAAGCTACGTGGCTGATGTAGATCCTGAAGCGGATACCAACACTATTCTGGTGGCCGCTCTAAACCAGCTTGTTCGCGTTGGAGCCGATGATGAGAATAATGCGACCTTGCTCGAATTGCTCTCCAAATCAGACACCCCACTCTTGAATATGAGCGGGGAGCTTTCTCCAGCTGCAGATGCCGTGCTATTGCTCACCCCAGATCTCGAGGCACCCGCCGTCACCGAAGATAAGAACGCTGATGCGCAGGCCGCAGCGGCAGTGAAAAACGATCGTGATCTATACGTGAAGATCGCCACTGCTTTCGCTCAAAGCGGGCCAACAGTTGTGGCTGGAAATGCAAACACTGCAGAAGATGCGGTGAGGATGTTGCGTGAAGTTGGTGGAAAAGCTTCGCTCGTGGATACCCCAGACACAGCCTTAGGCTCGCTGAATGTGGCTTTAGCGCTGGGCCATGCAATTATCGGAGAACAAGTGGATTACGGCACAGAATCCAGCGCTGGCGCGGCAATCGGCACTCGGGTAGAAGCCGCTAAAGCGCAGGAAGCCGCAGCTGAAGAGGCAGCTCAAGGCCAAGATGCCGAAGCTGAGGCTGCGGGGCAGTGATGCTGTGTATGAAAGCGATGAAGGCGCAGGGTGCGCGCACCTCCGGCGGCCGCTTGATTCAATTTGTGGGCGGCGGGGTGCAGGCAGCTGCGCTCGCAGCGGCTTCGCGTGCGCTGACCCGCCGCATCGATCCACCTTCATGGCAACGCAGCTCTTTTAGTGGCGCTAACGTGCAGCTCACCGGCGGCCTTGACGCGGCAATAGGAGCACTCGGAGGGGTGCTGGTGGGCTTGGCGCCGGCAGTTGAAGCTGGGGGCGTGCGGCGCGAGGCAGCGGCGCTGGTGGCTGGAAGTGCTGGCGCAGTGGCAGGCGCGATTGATGACCATTTAGAGGGGCATTTTCCGGCGCGCGGCAAGGGATTTAAAGGCCACATTGGCGCATTGCGTGAAGGGAAAGTGACGAGCGGGCTGCTCAAAATTGTGGGCGTGGGTGCTGGTGCTGGTGTGGCGGCGTTGCTCATTGGCTCGCCGCAGCCTGCCGGGGCGCCAAGCGAAAGCCGTGCGCGTGGGGCATGGCTCACCGACGTCACTTTGAATACGCTGCTTATCGCCGGCGCGGCGAATTTTATTAACTTGCTTGATCTGCGCCCAGGGCGGGCTTTGAAAATGGTGGGCGTGACGGCGATTGGGAGCGGCTGCGCCACCGGAGCTCCCGCTGCGGCTGGTGCTTTGCTCGGGGCAGGCGCGGCGGCTGCCCCTGCCGATCTAGCTGGGCAGACAATGCTGGGAGATCTCGGGGCGAATGCGCTTGGGGCGCAGCTTGGGGTGGCGCTAGCTGCCATTCCATCACGGCTCGCGCGCGGGGGAGTATTAGCAGCGATTCTTGGCCTCACGGCTATTTCAGAAAAGGTCTCTTTTTCGCGTGTGATAAACGCAAACCCAGCGCTGCATTGGGTCGACCAACTTGGGCGGCCCAAAGTAGCGCCGGTAGCGGCGGCTTCTGAAGCAACCGAGCCACGCATGGATAGCCAAGAGAGCGGCCAATGAGCCCTCAAACGCGCGGAGTGCTTAAAGCAGCGGGGCTGATTACGGCGCTTACGCTGCTTTCGCGCTTTGCTGGCTTGCTGCGCAAGCTCGCCCAATCTTGGGCAATGAGTGACGGCGCTGTAGCCACGGCCTATGACACTGCGAATACCGTGCCAAATGTGCTGTTCGAAGTGGCGGCTGGGGGAGCGCTCGCCGGAGCCGTGATTCCGCTAATCTCGGGATTTATTGCTCGTGGAGAACGTAAGCACGCAGATCAAACTGCTAGCGCGCTGCTTTCGTGGGTGCTGGTGATTGGCGTGCCGGTGGCACTGATCGTGGTGGCGGCTGCCCATCCCATAGCTGCCGCACTTTTTGGTGGCAATGGCGATAGTGCAATCGTGAATCTTGCCGCGGTGTTGCTGCAGGTGTTCGCCATTCAAGTGCCGCTCTACGGCCTTTCCGTGGTGCTTAGTGGAATTTTGCAGGCCCACGGCAAATTTGGGCTGCCTGCGCTAGCGCCACTGCTCAGCTCAATAGTGGTGATCGCGGCTTTCTCTTTGTATGCGCTGCGCGTTGGGCCCGAAGTGGCGCCCGATGCATTGAATAGCACCTGGATAGCTGTGCTCGCTTGGGGTACTACGGCTGGTGTAATGGTGTTTTCTTTACCCCAGCTGATTCCGGCGATGCGGCTGATGCGGCTGCGCCCTACGCTGCGCTTTCCAGAAGGTATTGGGCGTAAAACGCTTCGCCTCGCCGGAGCTGGCCTCGCCACGTTATTGGCCCAACAAATTGCAATCATTGTGATTATGGTGGTGGCAAATAGCGCCGGGGGAGTGGGAGCGTATAACGCTTTTAACTACGCCTATACGGTGTTTATGGTGCCGTATGCGGTGCTGGCCGTGCCGATTGCCACGGCCACGTTTCCAAAAATTGCGGCAGCTGTGGGCACTGCAGATAAGCAAGCTACAGCCGATCTGGCAGCCAACTCCACCCGCATGGTGCTGGCGATGGGAATCACGGCCGCTGGGCTGCTGGTGGTATGCGCTGAGCCAGCGAAGATCGTGCTCGAAGTTGGGCGCGAAATTGAAGGGCTGGATCTTGTGCTCGCCGCTATGGCTATAGGCGTGATTGGATTCTCGCTGCTCTATCACGGCGCGCGGGTGCTCTACGCCTTGGAGGCAGGGCGCGCAGCTATCGCAGTGAACTCGATTGGCTGGGGGCTGGTGAGTGCGATTCTTATAGCGGCAACACTTGGTGGAGTGCGCGGCAGAGTGCCGGTGCTTCTTGCAATCGGCGCAGCTATGAGCGTGGGGCTCCTAGCTGGCGGTATCGCCGTGATATTGATGCTTCGCCGCCGGCTTGGGCCAGCTGGCGTGGCAGGTATTTGGCGCACCCTTGCCGCTGGCGGGCTTCCTGTTGTGGTGACGGCAGCGCCCGCGTGGTTTGCCGTCTCGGCTGTCACGAATGCTTTTCACGCCAGCATCTTGGGAGCATTTGTGGCAGCAGCGATCGGAGCGCTCATCGTGATCGGTGCCGCCTTTGCTGGCCTTTATGCGGCCGATAGATCTACCCTCGCCGCGCTGCGCTAGCTTTTGCAGTGTGGCTCCTCTCGCTTTGAGGCTGGAGCGCGAGGTACAATGAAATCCCGTGGTAGAAAGTTTTAGCAAGCTGGCGCATTTGGCGCAGCAAATTCAGACAAAGCAGATTTTCGTGACCGGCGGTGTGGCCAGCTCACTTGGTAAAGGGCTCACCGCGAGCTCGCTTGGGCGGCTGCTCAGATCTCGCGGGTTGCACGTGGTGATGCAAAAGCTCGATCCATACGTGAATGTGGATCCTGGCACAATGAACCCCTTCCAGCATGGTGAAGTGTTCGTGACAGAAGACGGCGCTGAGACCGATCTTGATATTGGCCACTATGAGCGCTTCCTCGACGTGAATCTCGCCGGCACTGCCAATTCCACTACCGGCCAGGTGTATCTCAATGTGCTGCAGCGGGAGCGGGCTGGCGAATATCTTGGCGAATGCGTGCAAGTGATCCCGCACATCACTAACGAAATTATGGCCCAGATGCGGGCTCAAGCTGTGCCTGATGAAGATGGCCGCGTGCCCGATATTATTATCACCGAAATTGGCGGCACCGTGGGCGATATCGAGAGCCAGCCCTTCCTTGAAGCGGCCCGCCAAGTGCGCCATATTTTGGGGCGCGAAAATTGTTTCTTCGTGCACGTTTCGCTAGTGCCATATCTTGCAGCCGGCGGCGAGCTGAAAACCAAGCCCACCCAGCATTCGGTGGCGGCTTTGCGCTCGATTGGCATTCAGCCAGATGCGATTGTGCTGCGCTGCGAGCGCGAGCTGCCAGATTCTGTGAAAGACAAAATCTCGCTGATGTGCGATGTGGAGCCAGAGGGCGTAATCCAATGCGAGGATCGCAGCTCGATTTATGAAATCCCGGCAGCGCTGCACAAAGAGGGCCTTGACGCCTACGTGATCCGCAAACTCAACCTTTCTTTCCGTGACGTGGCCTGGGGTGAGTGGAAGACGCTGCTGGATCGGGTGCGCTCGCCTAAGCACGCCGTCACGGTGGCGCTTGTGGGCAAATACGTGGATCTGCACGATGCCTATCTTTCTGTGGTGGAGGCCGTGAAAGCTGGCGGCTTCGCGCACGAAGCGCAGGTGGAGATCCGCTGGGTGCCAGCTGATGATTGTGAGACTCAGGAAGGCGCCGAGCAGTGGCTGGGCGATGTGGACGCGATCGTGGTGCCCGGTGGTTTTGGGGTGCGTGGTATTGACGGCAAGCTGGGTGCGCTGCGCTATTGCCGCGAGCGCGGCATTCCCACCCTCGGGATCTGCTTGGGCTTGCAGTGCATGGTGATCGAGGCGGCGCGCAATCTGCTCGGGCTGGCACAGGCGAGCTCCACGGAATTTGATTCCGATACGCCTGATCCCGTGATTTCCACAATGGCTGAGCAACAAGCGCTACTAGAAGCTGGTGGCGATATGGGCGGCACGATGCGTTTAGGGGCTTATCCCGCAGTGCTCGCCGAGGGCTCGCTGGTGGCTGATACCTACGGTCAGCGCGAAGTGAGCGAGCGGCATCGGCACCGCTATGAAGTGAACCAATCCTATCGCGAGCGGCTGGCAGCGGCTGGGCTGCACGTGAGCGGCACTTCGCCCGATGGTGCATTAGTGGAGTTTGTGGAGCTAGATCGGGCGCAGCACCCGTATTATGTGGCTACCCAAGCTCATCCGGAGTTTAAGAGCCGGCCCACTAATGCGCATCCGCTTTTTGTGGGCTTAATTGGAGCTGCTTTGGCTCGTCAAGGAGCATAGCGATGGCGGGTTTGGGGGATGTGGCCGAGCTGCGCGATATGCCAGCGCCTGATCACGTGGCTTTGCGGGAGCAGCGAATCGAGTTTGCAGGGCCAATCTTCACGATTCGCAACGACCAGATCGAGTTCGAATCTGGCGATTTAGCGTGGCGGCAATATATGGACCACCATGATGCGGTGGCGGTAGTGGCAATGCGCAGCGGCGCCGAGAGCGCTTCTGGGGAGCCTGAGGTGCTGCTTATTCGCCAGTATCGGCATGCCTCGCGGCGCATCTTCTGGGAAATTCCGGCTGGGCTTCGTGATATTAGTGGCGAAGATGGGCTGCTGACGGCGCAGCGGGAGCTCGCTGAAGAGGCAGATATGCAAGCGGCAGATTGGCGGTATTTAGTGAGTTTTTATGCTTCGCCTGGCTGTTCGAACGAAAACCTAGACATCTATCTCGCCACCGGCGTCACTCCCGTCACCGAATCATCTCTAGGTGCCGATTTTGAGCGCGAGGATGAAGAACGCGAAATCGTGACGGCGTGGTGGCCGCTCTCGCAGGTACGAGCGGCGGTGCGGCGCGGCGATCTGCGCAGCCCCACGCTCGTGCTCGGTGTGCTGGCCGCGTATGATGAATTAAACAAATAGAAAGGCTTTGCTATGGCTATCTCCCTCAGTGGGCGCAGTTTTCTTAAGCTGCTCGATTTCACTCCTGAAGAAATCACTTATCTGATTGATCTTGCTGCTGAGCTCAAGGCGCTCAAGCGTGCGGGCACGCCGCATCGCTATCTTGAGGGCAAGAATATCGCGCTGCTTTTTGAGAAGACCTCTACGCGCACGCGCTGCTCTTTCGAGGTAGCTGGCCACGATCTCGGTATGGGAGTCACGTATCTGGATCCCGGCAGTTCGCAGATGGGCAATAAAGAATCCATTGAGGATACTGCTAAAGTGCTGGGGCGGATGTTTGATGGCATCGAGTATCGCGGCTTTGGGCAAAGCATTGTGGAGGAGCTGGCTGAGCATGCGGGTGTGCCAGTTTGGAACGGGCTCACGGATGAGTTTCATCCCACTCAGATGATCGCCGATATGCTCACGATTCGCGAGAATTTTGCCGATGGCCTTGCGGGCAAGAAGCTCGTTTTTATGGGGGATTGCCGCAATAACGTGAGCAATTCGCTGATGGTGGCATGCGTTAAGCTGGGCATGCAATATGTGGCGTGCGGGCCGCGAGAGCTGTGGCCAGAGGCGAGCCTAGTTGCCCAGTGTGAGCAGATAGCGGCAGAAACTGGCGCTTCGGTGGCGTTGAGTGACGATGTGGTATCGGCCTGTACTGGTGCGCACGTGATCTACACTGATATTTGGGTAAGCATGGGTGAGCCTGCCGAGCTGTGGGAGCAGCGAATTAAGGCACTTTCGCCGTATCAGGTGAATGAGGCTTGTTTTGCTGGCGCAGCTGAGGATGCTATTTTCTTGCACTGTTTGCCAAGTTTTCATGATCGGGGCACGAGCGTGGGGGAGGAAATCTTCCAAAAGTTTGGCTTGGCTGAGATGGAGGTGACGGACGAAGTGTTCCGATCGGAGCGCTCGAAAGTGTTTGATGAAGCCGAGAATCGGATGCACACGATAAAAGCTGTTATGTATGCCACGCTGAAATGAATCATGGGGCTGCCCCTCTGGGATCGCAAGCGCCTTAGTGAGTGCATTAAGGCACGTCGCGCTTGCTTAAATGGATTTTAGTGACGATAATGTTTTTTAAAATAGTTTCTCGATATGTGAGGCGGTGATGGCACGCAATGGCGGATATGAATGATCTCGGCACCTGCGAACAGATTTTGCGATATATCGTGGAACGCGGGCCAATCACCTCCGGTGATCTCGCTAAATTACTTGTGCTCACTCCAGCTGCCGTGCGGCGGCACATCTCCACGCTAGTGGCAGATGAACTCATCAAAGTATACGAAGGCAGCGTGAAAAGCCCGGCCCGCCGGGGCCGCCCAAGCCGGCGGTACGTGGCCACAGCTAAAGGCCAAGGGCAGCTGAAAGTGGGATACTCTGATCTTGCTAGCAGCGCCATGCAGTTCATTAAAGAATCAATGGGCCCAGACGCTGTGAACGCTTTTATTGAAAAGCGCGTGGCTGAGCTTGAAGAGCGCTATGGTGACGTGTTGCGCCAAGCCGGCGATTCCCCAGCTGAAAAAGCTACGGCGCTGGCGGCTGCTCTCAACCGCGACGGCTACGTCACCACCTTACGCCGCGGTGGCCCCAATACGATGGCGCTCCAGCTATGCCAAGGGCATTGCCCAGTGCAGGATGTGGCCGAAGATTTCCCAGAGTTTTGCGAGGCAGAGACTGCAGCTTTTGGCAGGCTTTTAGGGGTGCCGATTCAGCGGCTTGCCACCTTAGCTCAAGGCGAGCATGTCTGTACCACAAATATCACCATCGGAATGCCGGTGCTGCGGCGAGTGCGGTGAGAAACAACGAGGATCGTTTGCTATCGATTGAAGCTTTTCAATTTTAAGAGGGCGCTGGTGCGCCAAATGAAAGGAAATAATGAGCGAAACTGTGCTGGAAGCTGCGCCTGAGCAGCTCACACAAGATGAAGTGATCGCCTCAGTAGGCGGCAAATACGCTTACGGCTGGCACGATAGTGACGCCGCTGGGCAGGCAGCGAAGCGAGGCCTGAGTGAAGAGGTGATCCGCGAGATCTCCGCAATTAAAGGCGAGCCAGAGTGGATGCTAGAGCTGCGGCTCAAGGCATACTCATCCTTCCAGCGCCGGCCAATGCCCACCTGGGGTGTTGATCTTTCCGCCGTGGACTTTGATTCTGTGAAATATTACGTGCGCCCTACTGACGAGGTGGCAACATCTTGGGAAGACCTCCCAGAAGACATCAAAGCCACCTATGATCGCCTCGGCATTCCAGAAGCAGAAAAAGCCCGGCTCGTGGCTGGCGTGGCAGCACAGTACGAATCTGAAGTGGTGTATCACCAAATTCGCGAAGATCTCCAAAAGCAAGGCGTGGTGTTTCTAGACACCGACTCTGGCTTGCGCGAATATCCAGAGCTTTTCCGTGAATATTTTGCCAAAGCCGTGCCGCTGGGCGACAACAAATTCTCGGCTCTCAACACGGCAGTGTGGAGCGGCGGCAGCTTTATTTACGTGCCAAAAGGCGTGCACGTGGAAATCCCGCTGCAAGCGTATTTCCGTATGAACACCGAAAACCTTGGCCAGTTTGAGCGCACGCTGATCATCGCTGATGAAGATTCATACATTCACTACGTGGAAGGCTGCACGGCTCCGATCTATAAGAGCGATTCGCTGCACGCGGCCGTGGTGGAAATTTTCGTGCGCAAAAATGCGCGCGTGCGCTACACTACCATCCAAAACTGGAGCAACAACGTGTACAACCTCGTCACCCAGCGCGCGATGGTGGAAGAAGGCGGCACTATGGAATGGGTGGATGGCAATATCGGTTCCAAGTCGAATATGAAATATCCAGCCTGCTATCTTATGGGTGAACACGCGCGCGGCGAGGCTCTCTCCATCGCCTTCTCGGGCGCAGGCCAGCATCAAGACACTGGCGCCAAGATGGTGCATATGGCCGCGCACACCAGCTCTTCGATCGTGAGCAAATCAATTTCGCGCGGTGGCGGGCGCAGCTCGTATCGCGGGCTGGTGAAGATTAGCCCGAAGGCCTCGCATGCGAAATCCAACGTGATCTGCGATGCCTTGCTAGTGGATGATATTTCCCGCTCCGATACCTACCCATACGTAGATATTCAAACCGATGACGTAGAAATGGGCCACGAGGCCACAGTGAGTAAAGTGAGCGAAGACCAGCTCTTCTACCTGATGAGCCGCGGCCTTGAAGAGCAAGAAGCGATGGCGATGATCGTGCGCGGCTTTGTGGAGCCAATCGCTCGCGAGCTGCCAATGGAATACGCGCTCGAGCTCAACCGCTTGATTGAACTGCAGATGGAAGGCTCGGTGGGCTAATCAGTATGGAAGAAATGAAAATGGTATATCAAGAAGGAGCGCCACTGAGCGCAAACCCCAACAATATTGCGGCGCCCACGAACGCCTCTCGCGCCGACCGTGCGTTGAGCTTCAAGGTGGCTGACTTCCCAGCGCCCACCCGGCGCATGGAAGAGTGGCGCTTCTCGCCGCTCGAACAGCTTCGGCCTTTCTTCGCCGATGTGGCCACGGCCGCTGCGCCAACCGTGAGTGCCGAAGGGATTGAGCTTGAAAAAGTGGATCGTGAAGATCCGCGCTTGGGTCAAATCGGTGCGCCTGAAGATCGCGTGAGCGCGCTCGCCTGGGAAAGCGCCACCAACGCTTATATTGCTACTATTCCATCCGGCGTCACCCTCGAGCATGAGGCTTGGATTCGAGTGCATGGCGAAGGCCGAGACGGTGATGCCGATAATGCAAGCAGCGCCGCAGTGGCAGCGCTAGAGATGCTAGTGGATGCTGGCGCGCACAGCCAAGGCACTGTGATTATTGAACATACTGGCGCTGCGCTGCTCACCGAGGGCGTGGAAGTAAACGTGGCAGAAGGCGCTCAGCTCACGCTCGTGACGATCCAAGATTGGCAAGATGCTGCTCATCACGCGCTGAGCTTCCGTATGCGCCTCGGGCGTGACGCCGTGCTCAAGCACATTGTGGTGAGCCTCGGCGGCGAGATTGTGCGCGTCACCAGCGCTCTTGATTACGCTGGGCCTGGTGGGGATGCCGAACTCGTGGGCGCCTATTTCGCTCACGAAGCGCAACACCTTGAGCATCGCCTCTTCGTGGATCACAACCAGCCCAACTGCCACTCGAATGTGGTGTATAAAGGCGCCCTCCAGGGCGAGGCTGCGCACAGCGTCTGGGTGGGCGACGTGCTCATTCGCCCCGAAGCTGAAGGTATTGACACCTACGAGCTGAACCGCAATTTGGTGCTCACTGAAGGCGCCCGCGCCGATTCTGTGCCAAACCTCGAAATTGAGACCGGTAAGATTGCTGGCGCTGGCCACGCATCAGCCACCGGCCGCTTTGACGACGAGCAGCTCTTCTATCTGATGAGCCGCGGCGTGCCCGAACATGAAGCCCGCCGGCTCGTAGTGATGGGCTTCTTCGCAGAGCTCATCAACCAAATTGGGGTGCACAGCGTACAAAAGAAGCTCCTTGACCACATCGAAAGCGAACTCACCGTGATCTAGCGCATCGGCGTCACGCCCAGCGCAAGCGCACCGGCAGCAGCCATCAAACTTACAATCAATAAAGCAACAAAAGAAAGAAAGCACCGTGTCGAAACTCGAAATTGTAGACCTCCACGTATCGGTGGAAACCCCAGAAGGCCCCAAAGCTATCCTTAAAGGCGTGAACCTCACCATTAACGATGGCGAAATTCACGCCATTATGGGCCCCAACGGCTCTGGCAAATCCACAATGGCCTACGCGATCGCTGGCCACCCGAAATACACCGTCACCCAAGGCCAGATCCTACTTGACGGCGTGGATATGGTGCCGCTCAGCCCAGATGAACGCGCCCGCGCTGGGCTCTTCCTCGCAATGCAGTATCCCGTAGAGGTGGCTGGCGTCTCCGTGAGCAACTTCCTGCGCACCGCCAAGACGGCGATTGACGGCGAAGCCCCCAAGCTGCGCACCTGGGTGAAAGATATGAAAGAGGCGATGGCTGGCCTCAAGATCGAAAAGGATTTTGCTGAACGCGACGTGAACGTGGGCTTCTCGGGCGGCGAGAAGAAGCGCATCGAGATTCTGCAGATGGAGATTCTCAAGCCCAAGTTTGCGGTGCTCGATGAGACTGACTCCGGCCTTGACGTGGACGCGCTGCGGCTGGTGAGCGAAGGCGTGAACCGCGTGCATGACGCAAACGGTAACGGCGTGCTGCTGATCACGCACTACACTCGCATCTTGCGCTATATCAAGCCAGAATTTGTGCACGTGTTTGTGGATGGGCACGTGGTGGAATCGGGCGGGCCAGAGCTCGCTGATCAGCTCGAAGATGAAGGCTACGAAAAGTACGAGCAGCTGGCAACGGCTTCGGCAGCTGCGGCGTAACTGCAGTGATGGGCGGGCGGCGCGTTTATGCTGCCTCGCCCATTTGCGCATAGTGAGAGACAGGCGGAAAGCATGGCTGAGATAGCAGCGAAGATAGCGGCAGATCAGGCGCTTTTTAATCGCGCTGATTTTCCGATTCTCGCGCGCACAATGCGCAGCGGGCGCAAGCTGATTTATCTCGATTCTGGGGCCACCGCGCAAAAGCCGCGGCTAGTGATGGATGCCGTGATTCGCCAAGAGCTCGAGCTGAATGGGGCAGTGGCTCGCGGCTCGCATGAGCTGGCCGAAGCGAGCACATTGGCCTATGAGGATGCGCGCGCGAATGTGGCTGCTTTTATTGGGGCAAAGCCAAGCGAGATCGCCTGGACGAAAAACTCCACCGAAGCGCTCAACCTTGTGGCCTACGCGATTGGGAATCTTTCGGCTGGGCGCATTATGCCTGGCACGCCTGATGAGCTCATTGAACGGCTTAGCCTCCGGCCTGGCGATAATATCGTGGCCACGCGCCTTGAGCATCACGCCAATCTGGTGCCGTGGCAAGAGTTGTGCGCACGCACTGGCGCCGAATTTCGCTGGCTTGAGCTCACGCCAGATGGGCGTATCGACGTGGCGAGCGCCGCAGGTGTGGTGGATGAGCATACGAAGATTTTGGCGTTCACGCACGTGAGTAACGTGACGGGAGCGGTGACGCCGGTGGCTAAGCTGGTTGCGATTGCGAAAGCCGTGGGGGCACTGGTGGTGCTCGATAGCTGCCAGAGCGCGCCGCACCTGCCGCTCTCCGTCACGGAGCTCGGCGTGGATTTCGCGGTGCTTTCCGGGCACAAGCTCTATGGTCCAACGGGAGCTGGCGTGCTTTACGGGCGCGGCGAGCTTTTGCGCGCGCTGCCGCCGTTTCTTACCGGCGGCTCGATGATTGAGACTGTGCGTATGGAGGGCAGCACCTATATGGAGCCGCCGGCTCGTTTTGAGGCTGGCTCGCAGCCGGTGGCTCAAATCGTGGGGCTGAGCGCCGCAGTGGATTATGTGTGCGCGGTGGGTATGGATCGAGTGGCGGCTTATGAAAAAGAGCTCACCGAATATTTGCTTCCCCGAATTCAGGAGATTCCCGGCGTGACGCTGCTTGGCCCTGCCACGTGCGATGAGCGAATGGGCGTGGTGGCTTTTGACGTGGCCGGAGTGCATCCACATGACGTCGGCCAGGTGCTGGATTCGGGTGGAATTGCTGTGCGAGTGGGGCATCATTGTGCCCAGCCAATTCATCAGCATTTTGGCGTGTGGGCCAGCTCGCGGGTGAGCCTTGCGCCGTACAATACTCGCCAGGAAATAGACGAATTTCTTGATGCGCTTAGCGGAGTGCGAAAATTCTTTGGATTGGCCTAGCGCTTAGGGCAATGTTTCACGCGGGAATCTAAGGAGGATACGGTGAGTGATTTAGAGCAGATGTATCAGCAGATCATTCTCGACGCTGCAAAAGAGCGCTACGGTGAGGGAGTGCTTGGCGCGCCTGATGGTGAGAGCTTCCAAGTGAATCCCACCTGCGGCGATCAAGTGAATATGCAGGTGAAGCTCTCTAATGATGGGGCGAGTCTTGAAGATATTAAATGGGATGGCCACGGCTGCTCGATTTCGCAGGCTTCGATTTCGATTATGGCGCAGATGCTCGAAGGTAAGAGCGTGGCTGAGATGGCTGAGCTATACGAGGCTTTTCACACCATGATGGAAGCCCGCGGCGAAGACATTCCAGATGAGCTTGCCGACCAGCTCGAAGATGCCACGGCATTTCAAGGCGTCTCTAAGTTTCCAGCTCGTATCAAATGCGCCCTGCTTGGCTGGATGGCGCTGCGTGACGCCGTAGCGCAAGCGGAAGTAAAACGCGGTAAATAATAAAGGCTATCGGAGTGGACATGGGGGTCGAGTACAGGTGTTCATTGATGATTCAATAAAACGGGAAAGAGGGAAGGCGAGACGATGAGTGAAGAAAATGGGGCTGCTCCAGCGCCGCTCACCGAAGAAGATGTTCGGGAGGCGCTGCGCGAGGTGATTGATCCCGAGCTCGGTGTGAACGTGGTGGATCTCGGGCTACTTTACGGCGTGGCTATTGATGGCAATAACGTGATGGTGGATATGACCCTCACCTCAGCCGCCTGCCCGCTTACGGATATGATCGAAGAGCAGAGCCGGCTGGCTGTGGATGGCCTCGTGGATGATTTCCAAATCAACTGGGTGTGGCTGCCGCCGTGGGGGCCAGATCGAATCACAGAAGATGGCCGCGAGCAGTTGCGAGCCCTCGGTTTTAACGTGTGATTTGGTGCGGGAGCGATAGGTGCATAATTCGATTCACATTCAAGGAGCCCGAGAGCACAATCTGAAAAACGTGACGGTGGAGATTCCGCGCGATCAGATGGTGGTGTTTACGGGGCTTTCTGGCTCAGGCAAGAGCTCGCTGGCCTTCGATACGATCTTTGCTGAAGGGCAGCGCCGCTACGTGGAGTCGCTCAGCTCTTATGCGCGCCAATTCCTGGGCCAGATGGATAAACCTGATGTGGATTTTATTGAGGGGCTTTCCCCGGCGGTGGCTATTGATCAAAAATCCACTAGCCGCAACCCGCGCTCCACAGTGGGCACAATCACCGAGGTTTACGATTATCTGCGCCTGCTTTTTGCACGCGCTGGCACCCAATATTGCCCGGTGTGCGGTGCCAAAATTGAAGCTCAAAGCGCGCAGCAAATTGTGGATCGGCTGCTTGCTGAAGCTGAAGGCACCAAGCTGCAAATCTTGGCTCCGATTATTCGCGGCCGAAAAGGCGAGCACATCGAGATTATGGAAAGCTTGCGTGCTGACGGCTTTTCCAGAGCGCTAATTGACGGCGAAATGGCTCGCCTTGAGCAGCCACCCGCGCTTGCCAAAACTCGCAAGCATGATATTTCAGTGATTGTGGATCGCATTGCGATTCGTGACGGCGTGCGCTCCCGGCTTAATGATTCAGTGGAGACGGCGCTGCGGCTCGCGCATGGAGTGGCAATCGCTGATTTCGTGGATCGAGAAGATTCTGATCCGCAGCGGCAGCGGCGGTTTTCAGAAAAACGCGCTTGCCCCAATGATCATCCGCTTGAGCTCGAAGAAATTGAGCCGCGCACTTTTTCTTTCAACGCCCCTTATGGTGCTTGCCCAGATTGCGACGGCATTGGTTTCACCACCCAAGTGGCCCCAGATCTTGTGATCGCTGACGATTCGCTTTCGATTCGTGACGGCGCGATCGTGCCCTGGACTTCCGTGGCCAGCTCTACTGCTCGCGATTACCACATGCGCCAGCTGCGCTCACTCGCGAAAGATTTGGGCTTCTCCGTCACCACCCCGTGGCGGGAGCTTCCCGAGGATATCCGCGAAGCGATCCTATATGGCCATGATTTCAAAGTGAAAATGAAGTATCGCAACCGTTGGGGCCGGGAGAAGATGTATTCCACGGGCTTTGAGGGCGTGTTGCATTTTGTGGCTCGCAAATTTGATGAGACCGAATCTGAGCAGCAAAAAGAGCGCTACCGCGGCTTTATGCGCGAAGTGCCCTGTGAGGTGTGTGGCGGGGCGCGGCTCAAGCCTGAAGTGCTCGCGGTGCGTATTGGCGAGCTTAACATTTCTCAGCTCACGGATTTGCCGATCAACGAGGCGCGCGATTATTTGCGTGGCATCACGCTCGGGGAGCGCGAAGCGAAGATTGCGGCGCAAGTGCTGCGCGAGATTTTGGAGCGGCTCGATTTTTTGGTGACGGTGGGGCTCAGCTACCTCACGCTCTCGCGGGCTGCTGGCACGCTCAGCGGCGGCGAAGCGCAGCGGATTCGGCTTGCTACTCAGATTGGCAGCGGGCTCGTGGGGGTGCTGTATGTGCTCGATGAGCCTAGTATTGGCCTGCATCAGCGTGACAATCGCCGGCTGCTTGATGCGCTCAAGCATTTGCGCGATTTAGGAAATACGCTCGTGGTGGTGGAGCACGATGAAGAGACTATCCGCGAAGCTGATTGGCTGCTCGATATCGGCCCGTGTGCCGGCGAGCATGGGGGAGAAGTGGTCTATTCAGGGCCGCCAGCTGGGATCGAAGCTGAGCCGCGCTCCGTCACTGGAGCATATTTGAGCGGCAGGAAGCAGATTCCGGTGCCAGCGCAGCGGCGGCGCACTTACAAGACCAAACAGATCGTGGTGGAGGGCGCGGCTGAAAACAATTTGCAGGGCGTGACGGCGCGTTTCCCGATCGGCGTTTTCACGGCCGTCACTGGCGTTTCTGGCTCAGGCAAATCTAGCCTCGTGAATTCGATTCTCTATGAGGTGCTTGCCAATAAGCTGAATGGCGCGCGGCATTTGCCGGGGCGGCACAAGCGGGTGAGCGGAGTTGGCGAGCTCGACAAAGTGGTGCACGTGGATCAGAGCCCGATTGGGCGCACGCCGCGCTCTAATCCAGCCACCTACACCGGCATGTGGGATCCGATCCGCCAGCTTTTTGCTGCCACGCCCGAAGCGAAGGTGCGCGGCTATGGGCCTGGGCGGTTTAGCTTCAACGTGAAGGGCGGGCGCTGCGAGGCGTGCAAAGGCGATGGCACGATCAAGATCGAGATGAACTTTTTGCCTGACGTGTATGTGCCGTGCGAGGTATGCCATGGGCAGCGCTACAACCGTGAAACGCTCGAGGTGCACTATAAGGGCAAGAACGTGAGCGAAGTGCTCGATATGCCGATTTCTGAGGCGCGGGAGTTTTTTGGCTCGATTCAGCGCATCACGAAGTATCTTGATGTGCTTGAGGCTGTGGGGCTGGGATATGTGCGCTTGGGCCAGCCTGCCACTACGCTGAGTGGTGGCGAAGCCCAGCGGGTGAAGCTTGCCTCTGAGTTGCATCGGCGCTCCACTGGCCGCACTGTGTATATTTTGGATGAGCCTACTACGGGCCTGCATTTTGATGACGTGAAGAAGCTGCTTGGCGTGCTGCAAGCGCTCACCGATAAGGGCAATACTGTGATTGTGATTGAGCATAATCTAGATGTGATTAAGAGCGCGGATTGGGTGATTGATCTTGGCCCGGAGGGTGGCAAGGCTGGTGGGATGGTGATTGCCGAGGGCACCCCGGAGCAGGTGGCGGGTGTGGCAGAATCTCACACTGGCCAGTATCTTGCTGAGCTTTTGCGGTGACGACGGTGGGGTTGCAGTGGCGAGGCTGGGGCTTTACCGCTCATGCTTTTTCACTGTGGCGCAAATAGATAAAGGAATATGCGAGCCCTACCAGCACGCCGCCGCCAATGATATTGCCGAGGGTGACTGGGATTAGATTGCCGATTAAGAAGCTAGATGTGTTGATCGTGGCCGTGATGTCTGGAGTAATGCCGGCCGCCGTGATTGCATCGCTAGCCCAAAAATCAGCTGAGCCATGCCCAGCAATTAAAATGCCAAGCGGAATCAGAAACATATTAGCCACAGAATGTTCAAATCCGGTAGCCACGAAAAGCGCGATTGGCCCAATCACAGCCAGTATTTTATGCACTCCAGATTTTGCTCCCGTGGCCATAAACACTGCAAGGCACACGCAAAGATTAGCCATAATGCCAAGCAAAAACGCCTCTATCCAGCTATGGCTCACCTTCCCTGTCACCACTTGCAATACCGCCACACCCCATTGGCCATGGCCTTGCTCATAAGTGGCAGAAAAGAAAATAATCGCAGCAGTAGCTAAAGCTCCCACGAAATTGCCAAAATAAACCACTAGCCAGTGAAGAGCCCATTCGCTTATTTTGATGCGTCGGCGGCACAGCGGCACGAGCGTCATTGTGGCAGAAGTAAAAAGATCAGCTCCTGTGAAAATCACCAGCATCAGCCCCACCGAAAATGCAATCCCGCCCACTGTCTTCGTGAGGCCATACCAGGCATATTCGCTCGCACCCATTTGCGATGAAGTGTAAAAAATAAAGCCAAGCGCAATAAAAGCACCCGCCATGATAGCGAGCATGAAAGCAGCGGCGCGCGGTTTGCGCGCCTTAGCGATCATCGCAGCTTCGATCGCTGCAGTGGTGGCAGCGGGGGAAAGAAGTGCGGCTGAATCGGTGGCTGTGATAGCGGAGTTTTTCATTAAGCTCTCTTCTTCTAGTTTGCCCAATTTCTTTCTTCACGTAGTTTCTTTGCCTGGATAATTGCCAGCGCTGCTGGCCTCGTCTAGCTGCTTCCACCTACGTTTAGCTACAGTTAAGTTTCACTCATCTGATCCATGTGAGCATGGGACGTTGGCTAGATAGTGGCAAGATTACATGTATCAATTTGTGCTAAGAATGATAACGGCTTAAGCATGTATTTAGAATGATGACGATAAACGCTCATCGCGATCTATAGTGCAGACAAAGAGAAAATCGACTGCTCAAATATCAACTAAATATAGATTTATTTGGTGGTGCCTAAATATGCGAAGATACGGCTATGGCAGATCCGCAAAGCTATCGGCCCAAGACCAGCGATATCCCCGCGCAGCCAGGGGTATATCGCTTCATTGACGCCGAAAATCGTGTGATCTACGTGGGCAAAGCAAAATCGCTACGCTCCCGCCTCGTGAACTATTTTCAGCCGCTGCCAAAACTCCATCCGCGCACCCGGCAAATGGTTACCACAGCAGTGCGCGTGGCTTGGGTGACTGTGGCCAGCGAAACAGAGGCTCTCACCCTTGAATATCAATGGATCAAAGAGTTCACTCCCCGCTTCAACGTGATCTTCCGTGACGACAAATCCTACCCCTACCTCGCCGTCACCACCTTGGAGCCAATCCCGCGCCTGCTTGGCACCCGCGCCGCCCACAAAAAAGGCAACAAATACTATGGCCCCTACACAAAGGGCTCAATCCGTGATTCTGTGGACCTGTTGCTCAAAGTGTTCCCTGTGCGCTCCTGCTCCAAAGGCGCGCTGCTCGCCGCGCGCCGCTCCGGCAGGCCCTGCCTCAATGGCTATATTGATCGCTGCGCCGCACCCTGCATTGGGCGCGTGAGCGAAGCAGAGCACCGAGAGCTGGTGGGGGAGCTAGTGCGATTCCTTGATTCTGATGGCCAGCAGCTGGTGCGCGAAAAAACGGCGGCAATGCGAGAAGCTGCAGGCGCAGAAGAATATGAACGCGCGGCGAAACTTCGAGATGAAGTGACGGCGCTCGCCCGGCTCGTAGAGAAAAATACCGTGGTGATGGCTCCAGATGTGGACGCAGACGTATTCGGCTTCGAATTTGATGAGCTCGAAGCCTCAGTGCAGGTGTTTTATGTGCGTGGCGGGCGGATTCGGGGCCAACGCGGCTGGGTGAGCGATATCGAAGCGCTCGATGCCGCAGAGCTGCTCGAAGAAGTGCTGGTGCATCATTATGGCGAAAAAACTGAAGCTCGCCATAGCTCCAAAAGTGAACCCGCTAAAAACACCAGCCAAGCTGCGCCAATGCGCGCTGCCGCCAAAGCCCAGCGCCGCTCAGTGGACGACGTGGCACATACAGACCTCAGCGCCATTCCCCGCGAGATCTGGCTGCCCGCAAACCCCAGTGATACTGCAGGCCTCGAATCCTGGCTGAGCGAACTGCGCGGCGGGCCAGTGCATCTCAAGATGCCTCAACGCGGCGAAAAAGCCGCCTTTATGCAAACCGTGCACGAAAACGCCGCCGCAGCGCTCCACCGTCACAAACTTCACCGCTGCACAGACCTCACCGAGCGCTCAGCCGCCCTCGAAGAACTCCGCGATGGCCTGGGCTTACCGCGCGCCCCGCTACGCATCGAATGCTTCGACATCTCGCACATGCAAGGCACACACCAAGTGGCAAGCATGGTGGTTTTCGAAGATGGCCTCGCCAAAAAATCGGATTATCGCAAATTTACGATCCGAGGCGGTGACGGCGAAGGGGCCCGCGACGACACCGAAGCAATGGCAGAAGTACTTCGCCGCAGATTCACTCGCGCTGCCCAAGATAAGCCACAGCGCGAACCTGAGCCGCTCTCGCACGCAAACGAATCGGGGGAGCTACTCGAAGATGACGCTTCAAATCAGCCTAAGCGCTTCGCATACAAGCCAGATTTAGTGGTGGTGGATGGCGGGCTGCCACAGGTGAATGCGGCCGCAGCCGTGCTCGAAGAGCTAGGCGCCGTCGTCACCGTGATTGGCCTCGCCAAACGCCTCGAAGAAGTGTGGCTGCCAGGCGAAGAATTTCCTTTGATCTTGCCCCGCCAATCTGCCTCACTGCGGCTACTGCAATATGTGCGCGACGAATCGCATCGCTTCGCCATCACCTTCCACCGCAAAAGCCGTTCCAAAGCGATGACTCGCAGCATGCTCGATGCCGTGCCCGGTTTAGGGGCGGCAAAGCAAAAAGCGCTACTCAAACATTTTGGTTCACTCGCGCGCATCAAAGCAGCCACGCCAGGCCAGCTCCAAGAAGTGCCCGGAATCGGGCCCGCAATGGCAAAGCAAATATCCGATTTTCTCGCTAATAATTAATATGTGCCAGAAGTTTGCTGCAGCGGATTAGGATCACTAAATATTGCTGCGATTATCAGCTCAATTTATGGATGTACCTCAAAGTAAATTCATGGCAACATTGAGCTATGGATCGCGACAGCATTAACGACACCGGGCTCATCCCTATTGGCATCGAGGCCCTAGATGAGGCCACTGCAGCTCCCGAGCCTGAACGCCCTGAAGTGATTATCATTTCCGGCATGAGCGGCGCGGGGCGGAGCCGCGCTGGAGCTACCCTTGAAGATCTTGGCTGGTATGTGGTGGATAATCTACCGCCGCGCCTCATCAGTGCGATGATTGGGCTTATGGCTCCCGGCAGCGCTGTAAACAAGCTCGCGCTGATCGTGGATGTGCGATCCCGGAAATATTTTGAGGAGCTCTCTGGCGTGCTTGAAGAGTTGCGCGAATCTCACGTGGTATATCGCATCCTTTTCCTTGATGCTACAGATGCCGAATTAGTGATGCGCTACGAGAACGTGCGCCGCCCACACCCGCTTCAAGGAGAAGGCCGCCTTATGGGCGGAATTCGCCGCGAGCGCGAGCTGCTACAAGAGCTACGCCGGCTCTCCGACGTCACCATTGATACTACTGGGCTTTCGGTGCACGATCTTGCTCGCAAAGTGAAATCCTTTGTGCAAGTGGAGAGCGAAGGCTCCGACGTGCACATCACGGTGATGAGCTTTGGCTTCAAATATGGCGTGCCTCTCGATGCCAACAATATGGTGGATATGCGCTTCTTGCCGAACCCGTATTGGGTGACGGAGCTGCGCCACCTCACCGGCAAAGATGAGCCAGTGCGTGATTTCGTGCTCAGTATTGAAGGCGCTCAAGAATTTGCCGATACCTATGCTTCAATGTTTGCCGCCATGGTCGAGGGATACAAACGCGAGCTGAAACCATACGTGACGCTTGCGATTGGCTGCACCGGAGGTAAGCATCGCTCAGTGGCAATGGCAGAAGAAATCTCGCGGCAACTGGGCGATCTGGGCTATGGCGTGCGCGTGACACATCGCGATTTGGGGCGTGAATGAAATGGCGGTTGACACTTTTCTATTGCCGTCAAATGGTGCGCGCGGCGCAAAAGTAGTGGCTTTAGGTGGCGGCCATGGGCTGTACACATCGCTAACCGCTTTGAAATACCTCACCCGCAACGTGACGGCTGTGGTAACTGTAGCTGATGACGGTGGAAGCTCTGGGCGCCTGCGCCAAGAAATCGGAGGTTTGCCGCCGGGCGATCTTCGCATGGCTCTTTCTGCGCTCTGTGACGATTCCGAATGGGGGCAGACTTGGCGCGACGTGTTGCAGTATCGCTTCCAAACGAATGGCCCACTCGATGGGCATGCGCTAGGTAACCTGCTTATTGAAGGCTTGTGGGAACTGCTGGGTGATTCAGTGGCGGGCCTAGATTGGGTGGGCAAGCTCCTAGATGTAAAAGGGCGGGTGATCCCAATGGCTGCTCAGCCGCTCTCTATCGAAGCTGATGTGCTGGATTACAGTGAAAGCACTGCAGCTGGGCCGAGTGCCGATACCGATACTGGCAGTGACGGGGTAGCTCAAGTGCAAAAAATATCTACGTTGTATGGCCAAAACCGGGTGGCTAAGGCGCATGGTTTGATTCAGCACGTCCGGCTCATTCCGCCAAATCCGCAGGCGAGGCCAGAAGCGCTGGAAGCCATCGAACAAGCCGATTGGGTGATTTTCGGGCCCGGCTCTTGGTATACCTCCGTAATTCCACATTTGCTTGTGCCGCAATTGCGCGAAGCGCTTGAAGCTACCGCTGCTCGCCGGATGTTGGTGCTCAATTTGCAGGCCGATGCCGAGACGGAGCAGCTCGATGCTGCGGGCCATGTGCGCAGTTTTCACAGCTTTGCGCCCGATTTGCGCCTTGATACTGTGCTTGTGGATCCAGGCCCAGTGGTGCAATGGGAATCGTTGCGCGCAGCTGCGGCTTTGTGCGGGGCTACGTTGATGGCGCATCCAGTGGCTGATAATCGGCTGCCCGGCCGACATGATGCTTTATTCCTGGCCGGCGCATATCGTCGGGCTTTTATGGAACTTGCGCCGCGGCGATAGTTATCTGTATTTTTTACTTAAAGAAAGGGGTTTTATGCCAGCGCTCACCGGCCTTGTGAAAGACGAAATAGCTCAGGTATATCCGCAGCTTGCTTCTTCAATGTTGGCCGAGATTTCTGCAATGATTCGCTTCTCTGGCGGGATTGAAATTAACGGCGGCAAGGTGGCGGTACAGGCAGAACTCACTCATCCTGGAGCTGCTCGGCATTTGTGGGAACTAATCCATAAAGTATTCCGCATTGACCCTGAACTTATCGCCGTCAAGAATAGTATGCGCCACGGTAACCATTACGTCCTGCGCGTCACCACTAATGGCGAGCGGTTTGCTCGGCATGTGGGATTGCTTGACACTAAAGGTAGGCCAGTGCGTGGCCTCGCAGCACACATTGTGGGTGGTTCCAAAGCTGACGCTAGCGCGGCTTGGCGGGGCGCATTTCTATCTCGGGGCACGCTTCTTGAGCCAGGGCGCAATTCTGGTCTTGAAGTCACTTGCCCTTCGCTCGAAGCTGCTTATGCGATTGGTGGTCTCGCTAGGCGGATGGATATTCCATATCGAGCCCGTGAATCTCGCGGTGCTTACCGTGTGGACATCCGCGAAGGTGACGCGATTTCAGCGATGCTTACGCGTATCGGGGCCAACGATGCGGTGCTTCGCTGGGAAGAACTGCGCACTGAGCGGGAAGTGCACGGCAATGCTAATCGCCTGGCGAATTTTGACGATGCCAACATGCGCCGCAGTGCCGACGCTGCCGTGGTGGCAGTGATTAGAGTAAAGCGGGCTTTTGCGATTCTCGGTGATGATATCCCCGAAAATCTGCGGCAAGCAGGCCAATTCCGCATCGATTATCCAGATGATTCACTCAATCTTCTCGGCGAACGCTTGAGCCCGCCAGCCACCAAAGATGCCGTGGCTGGCCGGCTGCGCCGTCTCAATACTATGGCTGATAAAAAAGCGCATGAGCTCGGAATCCCCAGCACGCTTGACGCTGTGGAAGAAGCTGAGCTGAAAGCCATAAACCATAGTTAGAATTCTCCTTGATGTAAAGTGTTTGCTCTGGGCAAACTTTAGCCAATAGTCCTTTATCGATTCCGCTCAAGGGGTTAAACTTGAAGGCGTGACGAAGAGGCTCTTGATTGCGTCTCTTCACGCAAGTGCGAGTTAAATGCTTATAAGTATTTAGCGAATGCACGTTCCTAAATAGTTGATGTGCGTAATGCACGAGGAGGATACAGAGTGACTACACGCGTTGGTATTAACGGATTTGGCCGCATTGGCCGCAACTTCTTCCGGGCTGCTATGGCTCAGGGTGCAGATCTTGAGATCGTGGCTGTCAATGACCTCACTGACAACAAGACTCTGGCTCACTTGCTTAAGTACGACACTGTGCTCGGCAAGCTCGGCGCCGAAGTTGATTACAACGATGAAGGCATCCTGGTGGATGGCAAGCTGATCAAGGTGCTTTCGCAGCGCGATCCTGCCGCTTTGCCATGGGGTGAGCTCGGTGTGGATATCGTAATCGAATCCACTGGTTTCTTCACCGATGCCACCAAGGCTAAGGCACACATTGATGCCGGCGCTAAGAAAGTGGTCATCTCCGCTCCAGCAAAGAATGAAGATGCTACTTTCGTGATGGGTGTGAACCACAAGGATTATGATCCAGCAGTACACAACGTCATCTCTAACGCATCGTGCACCACCAACTGCTTGGCTCCGCTGGCTAAGGTGCTCGAGGATGAATTCGGTATCGTGAAGGGCTTGATGACCACCGTGCATGCTTACACTGGCGATCAGCGCATCGTGGATGGCCCGCACTCGGATCTGCGCCGCGCCCGCGCTGCTGCACAGAACATTGTGCCTACCAAGACTGGTGCTGCACAGGCTGTGGCTCTCGTGATCCCAAGCCTCAAGGGCAAGTTCAATGGTTTCGCAATGCGCGTGCCAGTGATCACCGGCTCTGCTGTGGATCTCACCTTCGAAGCTGGCCGTGAAGTCACTCCTGAAGAAGTGAACGCAGCTGTGAAGAAGTATGCAGAAGGCGAACTCAAGGGCGTGCTCGCATACAGCGAAGAGCCACTTGTCTCTTCTGACATCGTCACCGATCCGCACTCTTCGATCTTCGATGCTGGCTTGACCCGAGTGATCGGCAACCAGGTGAAGGTTGTGAGCTGGTACGACAACGAATGGGGTTATTCCAACCGTCTCGTGGATCTCACCTCGCTCGTGGCTTCCAAGCTCTGATTGGTTTTTAATGGGGGCGGACTAATTCGCGCAGCGGATTAGTCCGCCCCTGCAATTTGTGAGGAGTATTAATGAGAACAATTGATTCACTTGGTGATTTGACTGGTAAGAAAGTATTTGTGCGCTCTGATTTCAACGTGCCGCTCGATGCCGATAAGAATATAACGGATGATGGGCGTATTCGCGCCGCTCTTCCCACTCTCACCCGCTTACTTAAAGCTGGTGCAAAGGTGATCGTTTCAGCGCATCTGGGCCGCCCGAAGGGCGAAGTCAATCCAGCATATTCGCTTGCTCCAGTGGCACAGCGCTTGGGTGAATTGCTTGGCCAAGAAGTGAAGCTCGCTGAGGATACTGTGGGGGAGAGTGCTAAGGCTCTCACTGCTGCTATGGCTGCCGGCGATTTGGTAATGCTCGAAAATGTGCGTTTTGACCCCCGCGAAACTTCCAAGGTAGACGCAGAGCGAGAAGCTTTGGCAGCAGAATATGCTGCTTTGGCTGACGCTTTCGTATCTGACGGTTTTGGCGTGGTGCACCGCAAGCAAGCTTCTGTGTATGACGTGGCAAAGAAGCTGCCGAGCGCCGCAGGCGAGCTCGTATTCAAAGAGATCGATTCGCTTTCCAAAGCCACCACCAATCCTGAGCGCCCTTACACCGTGGTGCTCGGTGGCTCTAAAGTGAGCGACAAGCTCGGCGTGATCAGCAACCTGATTGAGAAGGCAGATCGTTTGCTCATCGGGGGCGGCATGGCCTACACCTTCCTGAAGGCTCAAGGCTTTGAGGTAGGCACCTCGCTGCTCGAAGAAGATCAGGTGGAGACAGCGAAAGAGTACATCGCAAAGGCAGCACAGAAGGGCGTGGAGCTACTGTTGCCGATCGACAACGTCACCGCGCCTGAATTCAAGGCTGACGCTCCGGCTGAGGTGCATGAAAATGCAGATATGCCATCCGATCAGATGGGCCTCGATATTGGCCCGAAGACGGCCGAAATGTATGCCAAAGCCGTGGCTGAATCAAAGACGATCGCATGGAATGGCCCAATGGGTGTATTCGAACTCGAGGCTTTCTCGAAGGGCACCCGCGCAGTGGCTCAGGCCATGCAAGATGCTGAAGGCTTCACCATTGTGGGTGGTGGCGACAGCGCCGCAGCAGTTCGCACACTTGGTTTCGATGAGACGAAGTTCAATCACATTTCAACCGGCGGTGGAGCATCCCTCGAATTCCTTGAGGGTAAGGAGCTCCCCGGCATTGCAGTATTGGAGGATTAATCATGGCTCGTAAACCATTAATGGCCGGCAACTGGAAGATGAATCTAGATCACATGGAGGCCACTGCGCTGGTGCAAAAGCTCGCCTGGACGCTCCAGGATTTGCATCATGATTACTCAAAAGTGGAAGCAGCCGTGATAGTGCCATTCACCGATATTCGCTCGGTGCAAACGCTAATCGAGGCTGATGAGATTCCGATCCCATACGGTGCTCAGGACGTCTCTATCCACGAAAATGGCGCATACACTGGCGAGATTTCCACCGCGATGCTCACCAAGCTCGGCTGCACCTACGTGGTAGTGGGGCACAGCGAGCGCCGCGAGTATCACGGCGAGAGCAACGAGCTGGTAGGCCAGAAAGCAAAGAAGGTGCTTGATGCGGGCATGATTCCGATCATGTGCTGCGGCGAAGCGCTTGAAATTCGCAAGCAGGGCACACATGTGGAATTCGTGCTGGGGCAGATTGAAGCAATGCTTGCTGGCTTGAGCGGGGATGAAGTGGCTAAGAGCGTGATTGCCTATGAGCCTATTTGGGCTATCGGCACTGGCGAGGTGGCCACTCCTGATAACGCTCAAGAGGTGTGCGGCGCTATTCGCGGCAAGGTAGCTGAGCTTTTCGACCAGAGTGTGGCTGATGCTGTGCGCATCCAGTATGGTGGCTCGGTAAAGAGCTCGAACGTGGTGGAGATTATGGCTAAGCCGGATGTGGATGGTGCGCTTGTGGGTGGCGCGTCCCTTAAGGCAGACGAATTTGCCAAGATCGTCACCTATCAGCAGCAGTAGTTGGCTGCGGGTGGCCCAGTTGCTAAGCAGCTCCGCGCAAATTAGAGAAAAGGGTGCAGTGCGAATCGAATGGCACTGCACCCTTTTCAGGGCGTAATTTCACACTAATTTATATTTTCGCGTACCATAGAGCGAGGAAATAGCTTCGTATTTGTAAAGGGCGGCGTTGTGACTGCATTGATGATTGTGCTCGATATTTTGCTTGTGATCACAAGTTTGTTGCTTATGGCCACAATTTTGCTACACAAGGGCCGTGGCGGCGGTATTTCTGACATGTTCGGCGGTGGCCTTTCCACCTCGATGCGCTCCTCTGGTGTGGCCGAGCGTAACCTCAACCGCATTACTGTGGCCGTGGCCGTAATCTGGTTTGTGGTGATTGTGGTGATTGGTTTGCTCGAAAAGTTCGTGCTCTAGCCAACCGAGAATACTTTAAAGGGGCACAGCTTCAGCTATGCCCCAAAATTGCTTTAAGAGGCAAGGCTTTCAGGTATTGGGCAGTTCAAAAAGGACACTAACTATAGTTAATTATTTTTGGGTTAATTCCGCTGGAAGCGGTAATTAGGCGGTTTACTATGGAAAAGAATATATAGCTTCCGCTCCGATGTGCCATTGTGCAATGCTGATACTACACAATGACGGCTGCCTGAAAGATAGATTCGGCAATAGCGTAGAAAACTTTGAGGATAGATCCGGCTAGCTATCGTAATTATGAATCCTGCCGTGGCAGCGCAGCTAAGACTAGCCCAAAAGTGGAAAGCGGCAGAGGCCAATGCGGAAGAAAAGCAGTTGATGAGACGAATGCGCAGTGAATGATGTTTATTTTGGCAATAGGGCTAGGGCTCTTAATCGGAATTGTGGTGGGAGCCTTGGGGGCTGGGGGCGGGATTCTCTCAGTGCCAGTGCTGGTGTATTTGCTGGGGCAATCTCCGCATGAAGCCACGGCATCTTCACTGTTAATAGTTGGGCTCACTGCTTTAGTTTCGCTATTTTCGCCAGGGCGGCGCCAATATGTGCATTACCGCAAAGGCGCCATTTTTGGAACGCTAGCGATCGCTGGCTCTCTTGTAGGCTCCTATGCAAACGCCATCGTGGCTGGCGCGGCACTGATGTACATGTTTGCCGTGCTACTGGTGGCTGTGGGGATAGTGATGTTGCGCAAGGGTATCAAGAATTGGCGTGAGAGCGAGGCAGTAGCTGAAAGCGACTCACCAGCTACGAAATCTAGGCGCGATAGCGCCAATGCTGCCAAAATTTTAAATAAAGAAGCAGGCAAAGCTGCAGCGGCAGGCAAAAACCCTCTTTGGCCGATCACTGCAGTAGCTCTCGGCACAGGTTTTCTCACGGGCTTTTTCGGCGTAGGTGGCGGATTCATCGTGGTGCCGATGCTGATTTTAGTGCTCGGAATGCCAATTAAAGCTGCATCATCTACCTCGCTAGTGGTAATGGTAATTACGGCGATTAGCGGGATACTGGCTCGAATCGGAGCTCCATTAGCAATTGATTGGGCAATGGTGATGGCCTTTGCGCTAGCCTCAATGGCTGGCGGATTTATCGGGGGGCCTATCACAGCAAAGGTGCGCCCAGCCGCACTAACGATAGCCTTTGGTGTGCTGCTGGTAGGAGTGGCAATTGTGAGCACAGTGGCAAACTCGGGAATCATTGCATAAGCAGAGCCGATCAGAGCAGAGCACAAAAACCAGATGATCACATTAAGGTGTAGCGCAGCAGCGAAACAAACTAGTGTGCCCTAAAATGAGGCAAAGATTGCCCACCCCACCGGCACCTCAAGCCAATGCCACGTTGATACTGGTATGCCGGCAGCGGCGAAATGCGCCAACGCCAGCAGGGGAATCAGGCAACATAATCATCGCATTTGGCCTATCAATATCACTCCACAAGCGCACAATGCGCGCAAAAATCCGCTCGGAATTATCGCCCAGTGCTGGCTGATAATGCACCGGCACAATACCTTCACTCATGCCACTTTCAGCATAGAGCCAAGCTTGCGTATCGCAAGCTTGCTGTACCGCCCGAATCTGAGCGCGCTCATCATCTATGGTCATTACTATTGCGCCTTAGCAAGCGAGCTCAGCGCAGCCTCAGCCACATGCTCGGCAGTGATTCCATACTTCTTCATCAAATAGTCGCCGCCCGCAGATTCGCCAAAGTGATCAATACCCACGCTCTCACCGTAGCAGCCCACAATTCCAGCCCAAGGCAACGTCACGCCAGCTTCCACAGACACTCGAGCCTTCATTGCCGCAGGAATCACAGCTTCACGATACTCGGCACTCTGCTCCTGGAACCACTCAAAGCAAGGCATTGAAACCACTCGTGCACTCACACCTTGAGCGGCCAAAAGCGCACGTGCCTCCAACGCCACAGCCACTTCAGAGCCAGTGGCAATAAGCACTACGTCTCTGCCCTCAGCGAGCACATACGCCCCACGCAGCGTGCCTTCAGCGCTTGCCAAGCCTTCGCCGTCACTATCACTACGATCTAAAACTGGCACCCCTTGGCGAGTAAGTACTAAGCCAGCGGGGCGATTCGAGCGCTCCAGGATACCACGCCAAGCCCAAGCGGTCTCGTTGGCATCAGCAGGCCGCACCAGATCGAAATCTGGAATCATGCGGTAAGCCCACAAATGCTCGATGGGCTGGTGCGTGGGGCCATCTTCGCCCACGCCCACCGAATCGTGAGTCCACACAAAAATGCTAGGCACCTTCATAATCGCAGCAAGGCGCACTGAAGGGCGCATATAATCAGCGAACACGAAGAAGGTGCCCCCGTAAGGGCGAGTAAGCCCATGCAAAGCCATACCATTCACGATAGCGCCCATCGCGTGCTCACGAATCCCAAAATGCAGTGTGCGGCCATACCAGGTGCCCGGCACTTTCGCGGAGCTACGCTCGGGAGGCAAGAAGGAAGGCTCACCCTTAATATCAGTGTTGTTCGAGCCGCCCAAATCGGCCGAACCGCCCCAAAGCTCGGGGAGCACATCCTTGAGAGCATTAATTACTTTGCCCGATGCCACCCGGGTGGCAATTTGGGATCCGTCAGGCACGAAAGAGGGCATTGCATCTTCCCAGCCTTCTGGAAGCTCCCGAGCCTGCAAACGCGAAAGCAGCGAAGCGAGCTCAGGATTCGCTGCCTGCCAGGCATTAAATGCGGCATCCCAATCCGAGCGGATGCTCGCAGCCCGGTCCGCTGCATGTGCACGAGTATAAGAAAGCACCTCGGGCGCCAAAGCAAAATGCGCTTCAGGATCAAAACCGATAGCTTCCTTTAGCCCACGCACTTCCGCTTCGCCCAGCGCAGCGCCATGCGAGGCGCCACTATTTTGCAAGGTGGGGCAAGGCCAAGCAATTATAGTAGAAAGCTTAATAATTGAAGGTTTATCCGTAACTGCCTGCGCCACTTTAATGGCGTTATAGAGCCCCGCCACATCTTCACAATAGCTGCCCTCGCCGTCACGCCGCCAAGCCACGCTCTGGGTGTGCCAGCCATAGGCTTCATAACGGGCAAGCACATCTTCGCTCAAAGCAATCGAGGTGTCATCCTCAATAGAAATCTTATTCTCATCGAAGATCACGATCAGGTTGCCAAGCTTCTGAGTGCCTGCAAGCGAAGACGCCTCCGCCGTCACGCCTTCTTCGATATCACCTTCACCCACGAGCGCATAGATGAAATGATCGAAAGGGCTCTGCCCAGCAGCTGCCTCTGGATCAAGCAGGCCCCGCTCGCGCCGAGCAGCCATCGCCATGCCCACCGCGGAAGAGACACCTTGGCCAAGTGGGCCCGTGGTCATTTCCACACCAGCAGTGTGCCCATATTCGGGATGGCCAGGAGTGAGCGAACCAGGCGTGCGCAGCTCCTGAATATCATCAAGCTCCAACCCATAGCCACAGAAGAAAAGCTGCGGATAGAGCGTCATTGAAGAATGGCCAATAGAGAGCACAAACCTATCGCGCCCAAGCCAGTTTGGATCGCTCGGATCATGACGCATCACCTTGTGATAGAGAAGATGAGCCACAGGAGCTAAAGAAATAGCAGAGCCCGGATGCCCATTGCCGGCCTTTTGCACAGCGTCAGCTGTAAGCGCTCGGGCCGTGTTCACAGCGAGTTTATCTAGATCTGACCATTCAAAATCATCACCGCAAGGCGCGGGGGCGAAGTGGCTCATCGAGTTGCTCCTTTTAGCCATTAAGATTGAAGCACTATTACTTCTCTATAGTAACCGCATTGAGAGGGAGGAATGTGAATCGGCGCGTGATTAGCTTAGATAGAGCCGTGGCGCAGTACCTGGCTCACTTAGCGGTGGAGCGTTCGCTATCGCCGCACACTGTGGCAGCTTATCGCAGAGATTTAACGAAGTATCTTCAATATTTGCAGGGTGCTGGAGCGAGTGAGCTGAACGAAATATCGCCGCAAATAGTGGCTGGTTTTGCTGATTACGTGACGGCTGAGCAGGGTGAATTTGTGGCAGCTTCCGTGGCGCGAATGGTGACGGCGGTGCGCGGCTGGCACCGATTTTTGGCTGATGAAGGAATCACCGCTTCAGATCCAGCCCGGCAAGTGCATCCTCCAAAAATTCCTAGCCGGCTCCCAAAAGCAATTACTATCGAGCAAATGGGCCATCTTATTGAATCAGCGAGTGTGGGGGATACTCCGATCTCGCTTCGTGATAGGGCTCTGGTTGAGGTGCTATATGGCACCGGTGCCCGGATTTCCGAAGCTGTAGCTCTCACGGTGGATGATCTCGATTTTGAGCACGCTGCGGTGCGCTTGTTTGGCAAGGGGAGAAAAGAACGGGTGGTGCCGCTGGGGAGCTACGCGATTAGTGCTCTTGAAGCATACCTTGTGCGAGGCAGGGCGGCATTAGCCGCAAAAGGAACTGGCATCCCTGCGCTTTTTTTGAACAAGCGAGGTAATGCGCTTTCTCGCCAGTCGGCTTGGGAAGCGATTCAATCTATCGCGCAACGGGCCGGGCTGGCCCATATTTCGCCGCACACTTTCCGGCATTCTTTTGCCACCCACCTGCTTCAAGGCGGGGCGGATATCCGTATCGTGCAAGAGTTGCTCGGGCATTCATCCGTCACCACCACTCAGATATATACAAAAGTGACTCCAGAAACACTAAAAGACGTGTATATCAGCTCGCACCCTCGAGCCCGGCAGGCTTGATAGTCGGAGCCACTTCCCGTTCGCGCCTGATTTCGGGGTATGTGCAATATATGGGTATAAAACTCCAAGAATTCTCAGCGAACGGGAAGCCACCCCGAGTATCACAGGGTATCGATGGGCGAAAATTGCCAAAAATCAGGTAAATTAGAGGGGTGAGTTCTTATCAGATGGATATTTTGGGCGAGCTTGATCCAAGCGCAGATTTTCCACTCCCTCCAGAGCTTAATTCGCATGGGCCAGCGCGTATTATTGCAATGTGTAACCAAAAGGGCGGGGTGGGGAAAACCACCACGTCAATTAATCTTGCCGCCGCCTTGGCTAGCTATGGCCGGAGAGTTTTGCTTGTAGATTTTGACCCCCAAGGCGCAGCCTCGGCTGGGCTTGGCGTGAATGCTATGGCGCTCGAGCGCACAATCTACAACGAGCTCGTGGCAGCAAAGCCCAATATTACCGCCATTATTCAACCCACGGCGGTGGAAAACCTGGATTTGGCACCAGCAAATATAGAGCTCTCAGCAGCTGAAATTCAGCTCATTAATGAGGTGGCTCGCGAGCAAAGCCTAATCCGTGTGCTCCGGCCAGTGCTTGATGAGTATGACGTGATCATTGTGGATTGCCAGCCTTCGCTCGGCCTGCTCACGGTGAATGCACTCACAGCAGCGCATGGCGTGATTGTTCCGCTTGAAGCTGAGTTTTTCGCAATGCGTGGCGTGGCGCTGCTTATGGAGCAAATTGAGCGGGTGCAAGATCGCCTTAATCCTAGGCTCGTGATTGACGGCGTGTTGCTCACTATGGTGGATAGCCGCACTTTGCATGCTCGCGAAGTGATGCAGTTGGTGCGCGAGCAATTTGGCGATGTCGTATTCGACACCTTCATCGCTCGTACCGTGAAGTTCCCAGATGCCACTATTGCTGCTGAGCCAATCACCACCTACGCCCCGAGCCATCCAGGTGCTAAAGCATACACTCGTTTGGCGAGAGAGCTGATTGCCCGTGGCGCAAGTGCTTGATAGTCCGCTACCAGCGCAAGTGGCTATGCCTGCTGACGGCGGAGCGGCGGCGCCTGAGCTCGCGGATGAGTCGCGCCCTTTCGCCGTCACCCTTGATGTCTTTTCTGGCCCTTTCGAGGTGCTGCTCTCGCTGATCACTCGCAAAAAACTCGATATCACCGAAGTGGCTTTAGCGCAGGTAACGGATGAATTCTTGGCCTTCGTGGCAAGCCAAAGCGAGGCAGATCTTTCTGAAGTCTCGCAGTTTTTAGTGGTGGCTGCCACGCTTTTGGATCTTAAAGCAGCGCGCCTGCTGCCTCATGAGGAAATTGAAGAAGAAGATCTCGAGCTACTTGAAGCCCGAGACTTGCTATTTGCTAAATTGCTCCAATATCGGGCCTTCAAAGAAGTGGCAGCAGATTTGGCGGCTCGCTTCGCCCAGCAATGGTTGTATGTGGCTCGCGATGTGCCGCTAGAGCCGCAATACAAAGCAGCATTGCCACAACTTGAACTCGCACTCACCCCACAATATTTAGCTATGCTCGCTGCACAAGCGATGAGCCGTAAAGAGCCAACTATTGGCCTTTCGCATATCCATGCTCCTTTGGTTTCTGTGGAAAGCCAGGTAGCGCTAATTCGGGATCGGCTGGTGGTGGGGGATCGCATGAGCTTCACGCAGCTTTGTGCCGATGCTCGAGAGGTGCCAATTGTGGTGGCGCGATTCCTTGCAGTACTAGATCTTTTGCGCCGCGGTGAGATAGAAATCGAGCAAGCCGGAGCGCTTGAGCCTTTCACTGTGCATCGCATTAGTGAGGAGCAAGAAAATATTGTGAGTGATGAAATTGAGGGCTGGGGTGAGGAAAGTGGTGAATAATACTGAAGACCGCGCAGTACTTCGCGGGGCTTTGGAAGCTATTTTGATGGTGACGCCGCAGCCGGTGCCCGCAAATAAGCTGGCGAACGCAGTGGGTGCTACTGAAGCCGAGGTGGATCGCCTCCTTCGCTCTCTATCAGAAGAATACGCCTCCGGTGCAGCGCCGCGAGGCTTCCAACTGCGCGAAGTGGCAGGCGGGTGGCGCTTCTATTCACATCCACGCTATGCGGCCGAAGTGACGGCCTTCGTGACGGCGGGGCAATCAAATAAGCTGAGCGTGCAGGCTTTGGAGACTCTCGCCGTCATCGCCTATCGCCAGCCTGCCACCAAAGCGCAAATAGCGGCGATTCGTGGTGTTGATGTAGACTCAGTGCTTCGCACATTGCTCACGCGCGGCTTAGTGGAGCAAGTGGGAGCCACGCCTGCCACAGGCGCTGCTCTCTACGGCACCACCCAGCTTTTCCTTGAGCAAATGGGGATGAACACTTTGGATGAGCTAGCCCCGCTTGCCCCATATCTTCCCCCAGATAGTGAACTAGAAGAGATTGAAAGTGAAATAGCATGAGCCGAGCCGAACAAGCCTTGCACAATCCCGAAGGGGAACGGCTGCAAAAAATCCTCTCTCGCGCTGGCGTGGCCAGCCGTAGAGCTGCCGAAGAGCTGATCTCAGCTGGGCGCGTGAGTGTAAATGACGTGCAAGTGACACACCTTGGCCTACGGGTAGATCCCGCCGCCGTCACGATCAAAGTGGACGGCGTCACGATCCCCACAAAGCCTGAATTGCTCACCATTGTGCTGTACAAGCCGCCTGGGGTGGTTTCCACGATGCATGATGATCTTGGGCGGCCGACCCTCGCCGATTACGTGCAGCAATACTCGCAGCGTTTGGTGCACGTAGGGCGGCTCGATACCGACACCGAGGGTGTGATATTACTTTCCAACGATGGCGAGCTCACGCACCGGCTCACGCACCCATCCTTTGAAGTGCCAAAAGTGTATGTGGCGCGGGTCGAGGGCACCGTGACGCGGGGGCTCACCCGGGTGCTGCAGCAAGGTATTACTCTCGAAGATGGCCCAGTGAAGGTAGATAAATTCGTGGTGCGCGAGGCTGCTCGAAAGAATTCAATCGTGGAAATCACGCTGCATTCAGGTAGAAATCGTATCGTGCGCCGAATGATGGAAGAGGTTGGCCATCCAGTGCTGGAGCTGGTGCGTATGCAGTTTGGCAACATCACTGCTGGCCACCTCAAGCCGGGGCAATCGCGTGTGATTGCTGGCAGCGAGCTTGGCGCTTTGATGCACATGGTGGATCTCTAATGGTTTTGTGAGGCACAGATGAAACATGCTGCTTCTTTTGCTACGCGTGGGCCGGTGCTGATTGTGGGCACCGGGCTGCTTGGCACTTCTATCGCACTGCGTTTGCGCGGAGCCGGCGTGCCCGTGTATTTGCGCGACATTTCGCCTGTAGCAGCTGGATTAGCGCGCGATTTGGGCGCTGGCAGTGACGCCGAACCGCCGCTCAGCGATCTGCCGCAGTTGGTGGTGGTGGCGGTGCCACCTGACGTCACAGCTGCTGCGGTGGGGGCCGCTTTAGAAGAGTTTCCCGATGCTGTGGTCACGGACGTGGCTTCTGTGAAGAGTGAGGTGGCTGCTGAGCTGGCTGAGCATGAGGGTTTCTCGCGCTATGTAGGCTCCCATCCAATGGCAGGTAAAGAGCGTTCGGGAGCGATTGCGGCTGATGCCGATCTTTTTATTGGGAGGCCGTGGGTGATTGTGGGCAGCGCGCAGACCGACCCTGCGGCTGTGCTCGCGGTGCGTAACCTTGCCGTGGATATGGGCGCAGCCGTAGCTTCTATGAGCGCCGCCGAACATGACCACGCGGTGGCTGTGATTTCGCATATGCCGCAATTAATGAGCTCGCTTGTGGCTAGCGCCTTGCGCGATGAGCCTGCTACAGCGCTCGATTTGGCTGGTCAAGGGCTGCGCGACGTCACTCGTATTGCCCATTCTGACCCGCTCCTTTGGGCTGCTATTATCGACGGCAACCGCGGTGAAATCGCTAAAGTGCTGCGCTCAATTGCTCAGCGGTTGGATAGCTTGGTTGCAGCTGTGGATTCTGAGGCTGGGCTCAATGAGATTTCTGGCGTGATACACGATGGCAATCTTGGTGTGGCCAGGATCCCAGGTAAGCACGGCGGCGCTCCCGCGCAGTACGCGGAAGTGACGGTATTAGTGCCTGACCAAGTTGGTGAGCTGGGCCGGCTCTTTATAGATATTGGCGCTATCGGGGTGAACATTGAGGATTTCAATCTGGAGCATTCAATGGCTGCGCCGGTGGGGCGGGCGGCAGTGTTTGTGGCTCCAGCTCGGGCCCGCGATTTAGAGCATGGCCTTGATGCTCGCGGATGGCAAGTGGTGAGTGTGGCGGGCGATAATTGATGGTGTTTGGCAGCTATGGAGCGCTTTAAGGTTTGGTATTGAAGGAGGGCATGATGGGTGTGGTGATCGCTATTGATGGGCCTGCTGGTTCCGGGAAGTCTACAGTGGCGAAGCAAGTGGCTCACGAGCTTAATTTAGCGTATCTAGACACAGGAGCAATGTATCGTGCTGGTGCTTGGTGGGCTGCCCGCAAGGGGATTGATTTAGATGATCACGATACTGTGGCGGCTGCTATCCGCGAAATGCCTTTAGAGATGCCACTTGATCCAGATTCGCAGCAGATTATTTGCGCAGGCGAAGACATTACCTGCGCTATTCGCGGCTCTGCGCTTTCCCAAGTGGTGAGTAAAGTGGCAGTGAATCTTGATGTGCGTGCGGAGCTGGTGCGGCGGCAGCAGGAGATTGTGGCTAATGAGCGTGACGGCGCAGCGGGTGCTTATTCGGGTGGCCGCGGCATTGTGGCAGAAGGGCGAGATATCACTACAGTAGTGGCGCCTGAGGCTCCGGTGCGAGTGCTGCTTACCGCTTCTGAGCAGGCGCGCTTGGCACGGCGCGCCCTAGAGCAGCAGGGTAGTGCGAACGATGCAGCGATCGAAGTCACTAAAGCTGAAGTGCTTCGCCGGGATCAGCAAGATTCCACGGTAGTGAATTTCACTACCGCAGCTAACGGCGTCACCACGATCGATTCTTCGGATCTCACGATTGATCAAACAGTTGCAGCCGTGATTTCACTCGTTGAGGAGGCAGCCGATGGAAAATACTGAGACGCCCTTCGTAGCTATAAATAGTGATACAGAATTTCTTGGGGCTGGGCAGAGCCTGCACAGCGATGAGGATCAGCGCGAGCAACTAATGCGTGGGATGCTCGGCGAGTATGAGCTTAGCGATGAAGATTTAGCGCTGCTCGATGCCCAAGCAGAGCTGCCTGGGGCGGCCGCGCCAGCGCCGGGTGCTCCAGTGTTGGCCGTGGTGGGGCGGCCCAATGTGGGCAAATCTACGCTCGTAAACCGGATTGTGGGTAAACGAGTGGCAGTGGTGCAAGATCAGCCTGGCGTCACGCGCGATCGCGTGAAATATGATGCCGATTGGGCTGGGCGCAATTTCACGCTCGTAGATACTGGCGGCTGGGAGCGCGGCTTGGCTGGGATCGACAAATCTGTGGCAGATCAGAGCGAATATGCTGTGGCGGATTCTGATGCGGTGCTTTTTGTGCTCGATGCCACCGTGGGGGTGACGGCCACAGATGAGCATTTTGTGCAGGTGCTGCGCCGCTCGGGTAAGCCCGTGATTTTGGCTGCAAACAAGGTGGATTCTGAAGTGCAGGAGGCAGATGCTGCTGCATTGTGGAGCTTGGGGCTTGGGGAGCCATACCCTGTCTCGGCACTGCATGGGCGCGGTACTGGAGATTTGCTCGATGCGGTGATGGAGGTGCTTCCCCGAGAGTCTGCAGTCGCAATGGCGCAGCCAGAGGGTGCCCCGCGGCGTATTGCGCTGGTAGGGAGGCCTAATGTAGGCAAGAGCTCGCTGCTGAATCAACTGGCTGGCGCCAATAGATCCGTGGTGGATCCACTTGCTGGCACCACGCGCGATCCGGTGGATGAGCTGATTGAGCTTGACGGCGAACTTTGGACTTTCGTGGATACAGCCGGTATCCGCCGCCGGGTGCATCAGACTTCCGGTGCTGATTATTATGCTTCATTACGCACTGCTGCTGCTATTGATAAGGCGGAGCTGGGTTTGGTGCTTCTTGATGCAGCTGAGGCGCTCACAGAGCAAGATGTTCGGGTGATGCAGCAGGTGGTGGATGCTGGGCGGGCGATGGTGATCGTGTGCAATAAGTGGGATCTTGTGGATGAGGAGCGGCGCTATGAGTTGGATCGAGAGCTTGAGAGTGAGCTTTCGCAGATTCGCTGGGTGGAGCGCGTGAATCTTTCAGCGAAGACGGGATGGCATACGAATCGGCTCACGCGAGCGATGCATACTGCGCTTGATTCTTGGGATAAGCGCGTGCCTACAGGCAAATTGAATTCTTTTCTGGGGCAAGTGGCAGCGGCGCATCCGCACCCGGTGCGAAGCGGTAAGCAGCCGCGGATTCTTTTTGCCACGCAGGTGGCGGCGCGGCCGCCGCGGTTTGTGATGTTTGCTAGTGGTTTTTTGGAGCACAGCTATCGGCGTTTTCTTGAGCATCAGCTTCGTGAAGAATTTGGTTTTGATGGCTCACCGATTGAGATTTCGGTGCGGGTGCGGGAAAAGCGTAAGCGGGATCGGCGGCGCTGATGATGGCTTGGGTGGTGCTTTTTCTTTCTGGGCTGGTGGAAGCTGTGTGGGCTACTGCGCTAGGTTTTTCTGATGGTTTTGCTAAGAAGCTTCCTACTGTGATTTTTGCAGTGGGGTATGTGCTTTCTGTGGTGGGGCTAGCGTGGGCTATGAAATATATTCCGCCGGCTACGGCTTACGTGGTGTGGACCGCTATTGGTGCTTCTGTGACGGTGATGTATGCGATGGCTACTGGCATTGAGCAGGCTTCGCTACTGAAAGTGGTTTTACTGGTGGTGATTATTGCTTGTGTGGCGGGTTTGCATTATCTTTCGCACAGCGAGGGGGCATGATTGGTGATTGCGGCGCTGAGTGCGCTAATATCGTGGAGTCAGATATGGCGACGGGCTATAGCGCAGCTTGGTAGCGCACTTGACTGGGGGTCAAGGGGTCGTGGGTTCAAATCCCGCTAGCCCGACTGAGATGAGTGTGAGGTGAGCATTGCTCACCTCACACTCATCTCAATTGAGTTTTGGCGGGATTTGAACCCGTGAGGGCTCGCGCGGGAGACTAGCTTAAGCCGCTGATGTGGCTTCAGCCCGCGCGAGGCGTGAGCGCATTAGCGCGAGCGGGGCAGACGCGTGAAGCGCGGATGCGCAAATCCCGCTAGCCCGACTGAGGAGGATGCCCGAGCATTTATGCTCGAGGCATCTGACGAAGGAAGGGTGTGCAATTTTTGCATAGCAAAAATTGCTAAGGCCCGACTGAGTTAGTTGTTTACTGCAGTTGTGTGGCAGGTAGGAAGGGTGTGCAATTTTTGCATAGCAAAAATTGCTAAGGCCTGACTGAGATTCGTGCGTAATCTGAACCCCATACCCATCGAACTGGGGGTTCTAATTAAAATTGCGATACATTGAAAGCGTTCAGGCTATTTAGATCGCTTTTAACTATTCTCAAACGTAACGAATCGGTAACGTTTTGGGTGATTATGAGTTAATATTGATAATTAGATTGAACGCATGTGAAGGGCGAGGGACGAAATGAGTGAATTTGAATTGAGCCAGCAACCATTGACGCCAGAATCTGATCCTTTTTCGACGTCGCAGATTTCCGCCGTCACTCGCGAAGAGCTTAATGCGCCTGTGAAACTGCGCGGTTTGGACGCTGACGATCTTGCTGCGATCGAAGCTTTGCCAGCCGCTAGTGCGTTGCTTATTGCTCGAATTGGCCCAAATGCGGGAGCCCGGTTTTTGCTGAATTCAGATACAACTACGGCTGGCCGCAGCCCGAAATCCGATATTTTCCTTGACGACGTTACTGTTTCTCGGGCGCACGCGGAATTCGAGCGTGAAGGAGCCACTTTCATGGTTCGTGATCTTGGATCACTCAATGGCACCTACGTTAACGGCGAGATTGTGGATACAGCTCCGCTCAAACACCACGACGAAGTGCGCATCGGCAAGTACCGGTTTACCTTCTTCGCCTCGGCTCAGGTGGCGTAGCGTGGCATCGGAAAGATTTTTATCAGCTGCTCTCGCGCGCACAAATATCCAGCAAGAGCAGCTTGAAGAAGCAGTAGAGAGCCGCCGGTGGCCCCATGATGTGGCGCACGATGCCACGCTTAAAATTGGCGAAGTGAGGGCGATGCTCAGCGCCGAGTTTCCTTTCTTGGCTGCTTCTAAAATTAGGCATTTCGAAAACGAAGGGCTGATTTTTCCGCAGCGCACGCCCTCAAACCAGCGCCTATTTTCGCTTGCTGATGTGGAGCGGCTGCGTTTTATTTTGATAGAGCAGCGCGACCGCTATACTCATTTGGCCCAGATTAAAGAGATGCTGCGCCAGCTTGATAATGGGGAAGTCACGCAGGAGCATCCTGCAGCGATGCGAGCTGTTGCTAGTGGTGAGCGCGTTGCAATACGGCCTGGCACTCGCCTCACAAAGGGTGAGCTTGCTCAACTCGTGGGAGTTCCAGTAGCCGTAATTGAAGAATATATTAGCGCTGGCTTGCTCGTGCAAGATCCGCGCGGGCGGCTCACGGCTCAGGCAGTTGATATTGCTAAATATGCACAAATGCTGCAGGATGCAGGAGTGGATCTGCGCTTGTTGCGTTCAGTGCACAATTCGGCGCACGCGCATGCGGTTGCCGTGATGAATATGCTCGCTGTGGAGCGCTCTCGTAAGACGCCGCTTGCCCAAGAGCGCGTGGCGGCCGGCGCAAGTGAGATAGCTTCCTTGCTTACGCACTATTATCGAGCTTTAATTTTGGAAAGTGTGGACGTGGAGCTGCGCTAATTTAGCTTGGCGCACTTATATCGCCTGATTTGGCGTATTTTCGCTGTTTATTTAAGGGATAGCTGAAACTAGCGAGTAAAAGATACTGCAATTTTCCGCCATTTAGATTCAAATACCTAAAATTAACTTTAAGGCTCGCAGTGCGACACGCTGAATACAATTAAATGATGTCGTTGTATTTTCTCCTAAAGCGCTCTAGGCTTAGCTATAGACTTCGAAATGGGAAGGCACGAAATGATGAGACCAACCACGCATGGGGAACATCCAGGCCATGAGCAGCAGCTACTTTTTGACGACGGTTTGCCAGAAGTTGGAGAAGATCTTGGCTATCGCGGGCCAGCTGTATGCCGTGCAGTTGGGATCACCTACCGGCAGCTTGATTACTGGGATCGCACTGGCTTAGTAGGGCCTACCGTGCGTACTGCGCGTGGATCTGGCACCCAAAGGCTATATTCTTTCCGCGATATCTTGGTGCTCAAAGTGGTAAAGCGCCTGCTCGATACTGGAGTGTCGCTACAGCAGATTCGCGCCGCCGTCTCTCGCCTTGAAGATTTTGGTGTGGATGATCTCACTGGTATCACGCTGATGAGCGACGGCGCCTCGGTGTATTTGTGTACCTCTAATGATGAAGTGATTGATTTAATCAATGGGGGCCAGGGAGTATTTGGTATCGCGCTTGGAAAGGTTTGGCGTGAGGTGGAAGGCTCACTCACCCAATTGCCGGTGGAACGCCAGGATTCTATAGCGGATCAAATGGTGGATGAGCTAGCAGCTCGCCGCGCTCAAAAGCGAGCTGCCCGCGCATAACGAGCAGACTAAGCTTCGATATCCTTTCGGTGATTAAGCCGCTTTCGTAAGCTGGTTTTTATCCGCTTGAACCAAGGCGTAAAAAGCACCACGGCTTTCAATGAGTTCGGCATATGTGCCTTGTTCGACTATTTGGCCCTGATCTAGCACCACGATTTTATCTGCATTAGTGACGGTGCTGAGGCGGTGTGCGATCACTAGGGTAGTGCGATGAGCGCTGAGCTTATCAAAGGCCGCTTGCACTGCACGCTCTGTTTCGTTGTCGAGCGCAGAGGTGGCTTCATCTAGAATAAGTATCTGCGGATTTTTCAAAATTGTGCGCGCAATAGCTAAGCGTTGCTGCTCGCCTCCCGAAAAGCGATAGCCGCGTTCGCCTACCATGGTATCGAGCCCTTCAGGCAATCCGCGCACAAAGGAAGCAGCTTGGGCTGCTTCGAGTGCTTGCCACAGTTCATTTTCGCTCGCGTTAGGCTTAGCCAACATCAGATTTACTCGAATCGTATCGTGGAGGAGATAGCTCTCCTGGCTAATCACTCCAATTCTTGCAGTGCGCTCGGCGGAGTTCACATCTCTAAGATCAACGCCGTCTACCAGCACCTCACCTTTTGATGGATCCATAAGCCGTGCCAAGAGCCCAGCGAGCGTTGATTTGCCCGAACCGGTGTGCCCCACCACTGCGACGGTGGCACCCGGCGCTATTTCAAGATTGAAATCCTCAAACACCGGGGCTTCTGCCTCGGGATATGAATAACTCACGTGGTTAAACGTGACGGCACCGCCAGCCGGCGCATCTCCGTCACCACTATCGTTCGTAGCGTGTGGCAGCGCAATAGGGTGAGTGGGTTCAGGCACTTCCGGCACCAAATCGAGGTATTCAAAGATCCTGGAGAATAGCGCCATTGAGCTGATCCACTGCGCGCCTACGTCAAGCAACCCCATGATCGGGCGGAATACTTGAGTTTGCAGCGTGGTGAAAGCCAATAGCGTGCCGATCGAGATAGTTTCAGATGAAATTGCAAGCCCAGCAATGAGGTAGACAGCTGCTGGAATAATAGCGAAAATGATGCGCATCGTGGCCATTCGCCAGCGGCCGGCAAGCTCGGATTTGAGTGCAAGATTAATGAGCGACTCCGAAATGTCGCTAAATTCACGCACGTTGCGATCGTGCGTGCCAAGCGTTTGGGAGAGCCGAATACCTGAAACCGATATCGTCTCAGAAATGTGTGCTTGCATCGAAGCGAGCGCGCGTTGGCGTTGGTTGGTGAGTTCCCTGCGGGTTTGGGCAACTTTACGAGTGAGAATCACAGCAGGCGGCAGGATCACGAGTGAAAGCGCAGAGAGCGCGGGGGAGAGAGCTAGCATAGCGATCACTGTGGCGATGGCTGTGGTGAGGTTGATGGCAATAGCGCTTGCAGTAGTGGTGAGCACGCCTTGCATCCCTGAGACGTCATTAATTAGGCGTGATTGCACATCGCCGGTGCGGGTGCGCGTGAAAAAGTTTATCGATTGGTGCGAGAGGTTTATGTATACCTTTTCGCGCACAGTATGCATTACTCGCTGGCCCACTTGGGCAGCTTTCCATGATTGAATCACTCCCAACCCCTGAGATATTACTGTGATCGCCACAAGGCCGCCCACAAGCGCCAAAAGTAGTGGCACATTTTGCTGTGGGATTGCTTTATCTATGATGTCACGCACTATAAATGGCTGGGCGATAGAGAGTATTGATGTGGCCACAATTATCAGCGTGACGGCGATAAGTGCAAGCTTGTGTGGTGCGAACAGTGCCAACAGCCGCTTTTTGTCTACTGGATACTCTTTGATGCGTTGGGAATTTGCGGCCGTTTCTTCATTGTTCGGGATATTTCCGTTTCGTGGTGATCGAGATCGTAAGGTAGTAAAATCTTCGTATTCCATAATTCCTCCTAAAAGCATGATTTAGGCGAGGACATTCAATATAGTGAAGTTACTTCACAATCTATATAAGGTGGGGAACTCGGAGATTATTCCCGCATTTGTGAGGAGAGTTGTGATGAACAGCCAAAATATAGAAGCTCGAGCCCAAAGCGCCCAAATGCCTATAAGCAGCGATGCCGCAATCGCCAGCGCAAGCATCGTGCGCGCAGGGGAACTGCTAGAGGCTATACGCGCCGTGAATAGGCGAGTGCGCAGAGCTGGCCACAGCTATCAAGAGGGCATTCCGGATCATCAAGTGCGGGCGCTGCGCGTGATTGGCCACGAAGCAATTCGGCCAGCCCGGCTTGCGCAGCGGTTACATGTGACGCCAAGAGCGGTGACGGATGTGGTGGATGCGCTGGTGAAGAGCGGATTAGCCCAGCGCGCGGCAGATCCATCTGATGGGCGCGCGCAAATAATTTCCATTACTAGCCAAGGCCGTGACGCCGTGATCCGCGCTCACCAACAGCGTGTGGTTGCTGCAGAAGACATTTTTAGCGCGCTCTCGGAGGAGGAGCAGGTACAGCTTCAAGAGCTCCTTGATAAGGTGCTCCAGCGCGATAGCGATAGTGCAGCTTCTACTAATCTGACATAATATACATTATCGGATTGAAATATTTGGACAACGAATTAGTTTTATATAAAACTCCACGCTTATATGAACATGCGATGAGTAACTAATCGATATGCTCGATAAAGCGGAACAATTGCAGGCGGCTTCGCGTTATGCAATCAGATCTTTTACAATGGTGAGGCGAAAACGAAAGGAATCATTGTGGAACGCTCACTTCGCGGCATGAAAATCGGTGCGAACTCACTCGAATCAGACGAAGGCGTGGCATTTGTGGACCGCCGCAACGTCACCTATAGGTGCGAATCTGGCCACGAGTTTGAAGTGCCACTAGCGTTTGACGCAGAAGCCCCAGCCACTTGGGAATGCAAATGCTCTCAAGAAGCACACATCGTGGGCACTGCCGGCGAAGATGAAGAGAAAGCAATTAAACCAGTGCGCACCCATTGGGATATGCTCCTTGAGCGCCGCAGCGAAAAAGAACTCCAAGGCTTACTTAACGAGCGCCTCGAATTGCTGCGTGCGGGCAAACTCTACAAACGAATGCACTAATTCATTGATTTTTACGGCGCCGATATCCATTGAGCGCAATTAAAGCGCTAAGCGCTAAGCAAATATAAGTGACGCCGAGGCGCTGTGAATAACTGGCGGCAGCCGGCGTCACATGATCGTAAAGAGATATCATTACCACCCGAGCATCACGCTCGAATAGCTTAGTTTGATACAGCACATCTCCTTGAGCCGTCACCACTCCAGAGGTGCCCATAGTCGATACCTGAATTGCTGTACGCCCATTTTCAATAGCGCGGAATCGCGTGATATCAAATTGCTGAAAAGCCTCTTGAGAATACCCAAAATTTACGTTACTAGTAGGCACAATGAGCAGTTCAGCAATGCCTTGCCCATCTTTTCTAGCCACGCCTGCCGATACAATCTGGCCATAGGCCACCTCAAAGCAGATCGGAACGGCCACGCGCAGCTCCCGCTCCGCTGCCTCCCCCCTCTGAATCTTTACGCTCAGCTGAGCAGGCGCATCGCCCGGAATCATATCAATTGAAATTTGTTCAAGGCGATTTGAAATATTTCCCAGCAGCGATCGCAGCGGAATATATTCCCCAAACGGCACTGGCCGCTGCTTCGAATAAGTATCGCTCTCCCCTGGCAAAACGCCATCTGGATATTGCACTACGTAATCGTTAGTGCGCAGCCACGTGCCCTCACGCTGAAAATATCGCTGCGTGCCAAGCAGCAATGGAACCTCGGATTCTCTAGCCAAGCCAAGAATTGCAGCCCGGGATTCACTATCCTCGCGATAATCCCGCTCAGAAGTGGATTCTGGCAAAATCACTAAATCAGGCTGATCGGTGAGCACAGCTGCAACGGCAGCCACATGATTTCGCGTGGTGACGATGCTCCAATCTTCGCGTGGCACACTTCCAATAGCAGGAGCATTTCCCTGTACCACAGCAACCCTGAGCTCACCTGACGGCACTTTAGGAAGCCCCAGAGGCGTGAGGGCAGTAGCGAGGGTTACAACCGCACACGTGATAGCGGCCGCTGTAGCCCTTAACGGGTGCAGCCCCAGCAAATTCATAACTACCAACGCGCCACTCAGTGCGCATATCACTGCCGCAGCCCCCACGAGCTCCGACCCGCCAAGTGCAGCAAGACGCACAAAAGGCGAATCAAGTAGTTGATAGCCCAGCAAACCCCAAGGCAAACCACCAAAAGGCAGGTAACTGCGCAAATCTTCAAGGCCGGCCCAAGCCGCAGCCGAGGCAATTAATGCTAGCGCCGTCGCAAAAAAGCTACGCCGCCGCTCCGCCCAACGCCACAAACCAGCCCAAATCACAGCCGTCACGCCAAAGAAGAGCGCCTCCAAAGCAGCCAAAGCCGCCCTGGCTGCTATCAATCCAGAAGCTACTTGTGCCCAATCGAAGTGAAGATAAAAATACAGAAAAC
>R16__coassemble_983_pt1 | contig 49506 bp, 43 predicted proteins | sample R16__metabat2_low_PE_013 | metagenome-assembled genome bin R16
ACAACAACGAAAAACCCAAAATCCATCAATAACTTTTGTCCGCTAGCTCTCAAATAAGCATGACCGGAACGCTGTCGCGGTCTGCTACCAAAACCTTGTGCTCGGCTATATGCCAGCAGAACTCGCCGCTACCTATTCGCAGCCTTTGCTTGCTCTCGGAGCGCCCCTATTTGTGAATGGCCGAATATGGGCAGCGCGCGACGATAACGGGATACATGCGCGCGCCTACTTCTATATTGGCACGCCGCAGGAAATATATCGGTGAAATCGTGAGATTCCCATATGATTCCCAAAACGCTAAAAAAGAAAGTGGCGGTATCGACTTTTCGTTGAGGTGTCGCCACTTCCTCTAGTCGGGGTAGCGGGATTTGAACCCACGACCTTCCGCTCCCAAAGCGGACGCGCTACCAAACTGCGCTATACCCCGTGATCTGCTGAGCAGCGTCACCGCTGCAATTCAGACACCGAAAATAATAAGCCACCAGCAGCTATTTTGGCTAATCCAGCAGCAGTGACACCCGGCATACTCGCCAACAATTCGCATCGAAGCCGCCCTGCCGTGTCGCGAACACCAGCTCAATGTATTCTTATATCGAACAATAAAGGAGAAACGATGATCGCCACCTCACCGGCATGGGCCTATATGCAGCCGCTGGCCTCAACGCATATATCCCATTTCTGGCCGTATCGCTCGTGGCGAGATTCACGGGGCTCATCAACCTTCCCAAGCAATTTGCTGGAACGAATCGCCCTAGGCCATTGGGATCGTGGCAGTGCTGCTTATTATGCTCCTAATATTGCTCGTGACGGCGCTGCGCAAAGCCTTCGCCTTAGCTCGCCGCAGTAACTAGGCGTCACCTTTAAGGATCACTCTGAATTGGGAACAAAACTAAAAAATCATAGACAAGTGTTCCCTATAAGCTGGCTCTCTCTTAAGTTTCTGGGTTGAGCTCTGTGAGTAGTGGAGCTTGATCGCGCTTAACGTAAATGACGGCGATAATGTTGACTTGTTTGGCGGCGTCATTGATCCAAAAGTAAACGTAGTAGTTTTTCACGCGAATCTTACGAAAACCTATATCGCGCCATGGTTGCTCGTCTATGAGTTTTACTCGGTGCGGCATGAAGGAAAGTGTGGCCATGCGTTTCCGTAGCAACTTAAGGATGCTTTTTGCAATGCCGGGCTCGCTCAGATCTATGGCTATATAATCCCTGATGCTTCGCAAATGTTCTCGCGCCTGCGCGGTGATGCGGATCGAATACTTGTCCATTAAAGGCGTTTCTCTAGATCGTTGAACACGGCGGCTATATCTTCGGAATCGCCGGCTAATGCTTGGGCGTATCCTGTGCTCATGAGCGAGTGAAACTCTGCTTCGGCTAAGGTGCTGCGGGCAGGAAGTTCATTGGGGATGGTGAGCGGGAAGGGAATTCCACCTCGCATGATGATTTGGCGATAAAACATGTCAATCGCCGTGGCGCGCGAAATCCCCATTGTTTCCAGGATTTCTTCGGCCTTGGTCTTGACGTCTTCTCTAATGCGGATGTTTACGCTAGCGGTTTTCATTAGTGGCGCTCCCGTCTCCAGTTACTTTCCCTAGTATAAGCATTTGTGTTGCACAATGCAGCACAAATGCCGAATTTGTGACGGCGCATGTGTGGTTCTTGTGGCAGTTACTTCGCTGGATAGGTGGTTAAATAGAAGGCACCCAAAATAACCACGGCACGCAGCCATAAGCAACTATTTTTTGTCCTTTACCCTTGAAATCCACACCGCTCGCAGCGAAGCTGCTTCGCGCCTGAGCCTGGAAAATGCTCGCATGCTCGCATTTTCTAATTCCGGCTCAGCCCTCTCGGGTTCGATTCCCGTCCGCCTAGCTATATGCAAATCTGGAGTAGGCACAAGGCCTACTCCAGATTTTCAAGAGCGAGTGACGGGAATCGAACCCGCGTGACTAGCTTGGAAGGCTAGGGCTCTACCATTGAGCTACACTCGCATCGCTGGATTAGCGCCAGCCCTTAGAGTTTAGCAAATACAGCTCTCTGCACAAAAGCGGCGAATACGCCCTCACCGCCGCCCGCGCGCATTCCAACAGCTTGTATGCCAATGCCGGCGGTCCCGCTGGCCAGCCTCCTTGCCAAACCACCCTTCCTCCGTCCAAGCCACCACATGCGATTCGCCCACCACCACAATGCCATTGCACCCTGGGCACACGTATTGCTTCGCTGCCCGAGGAATACGCTGCACAATATACTCAAAGCCGCCAGGCCCAGCCTGATACGAGCGCCCACCCATCAGCCGCTGCGGATCAAGCGGGCGCACCTCGCGCGAATACTTCTTAGCCCTTCGCATAGCACCCTAGCTTAATACGCCGTCACGGCAGCGCCTACTTTTCGATGCAGGATGTGAGCCGGCCACAAAAGATCAATATTCGCCGCTCAAATCAATCAGATTAGGCGGGGTGACGCCGGCGCGCAAGGCATCAAGATTAGCCAGAAAGTCTGCGAGCACATCGCCCAGCGCAGTAAATCCCGAGACGTGCGGCGTGATCGTGACGCCGGGGTGCTCCCAGCGCCAATCATCTTCGGGCAGCGGTTCGCGCTCGAAGACGTCCAAAACTGCATGCGCCACTGCGCCACTCTCGAGCGCTCCGTGCAGCGCCTGCGCATCAAGCGTGCTTCCACGCCCAATATTCACCACGATGGCGCCTGCTAACTGCCCGAGCAGCTGTTCGCTCACGATCCCGCGCGTGCTCGGCGTATCAGGCAAAGCGAGCACCAAGATATCGGCGTCACTCACATAATCTCCGGAGCCAAGCTGCGCGACAGCATCAAACTCTGGCTTCGCCACGCCCGAAAGTGAAAGCCCGCGCACGCAGCGCACAAAAGGCCGCAGCCGCTGCGCAATCATTGCGCCCACTCGCCCAGTGCCAATCACCGTCACCGCGCATTCCAGTGCTGTGGGATTAAGCCGCCGCGCCCACTGCCGCTGCCGCGCAAACTCGCGGTATTCAGGCAAGCCCACGATCTGCCCGAGCACCGCGGCCACCACGTACTCAGCGATCCGCTCTGGCATCGTGCCCACGGTGTTCGTAAGGATTGTGCCGGCATTCTGCATCGCTTCCCAAGCGGGATAAAACTGGCTCACGCCATCGGAAGCTGAATGGATCCAGCGAAGGCCACTTTTGCCAAATCCTATTTCAATGGCGCCCGCAGGAAGGTCAAATCCCAGCCAAGAATCGGCCCACTCGAGGTCCGCCGAGCTGAGCTCTCTCGCTGGCACATAGCGCACTTCGAGCAGCTCGCCAGGCGCAGCGCGATTAGCCAGCGCAGCGCGCAGGGGTTCAATCATTTGCTCAAAAAATCGCTCTGTGATGAGCAAGCGGCGCGGGGTAAAAGAGCTGCTAAGAATCTCCATGAGCCCATCATGCCACTCCTGCTACCTGAGGTGTGGAGCACACAGCCGCTCCTATTTTGCTCCCCGTTATCGGGCCGTATCGCGCAGGTGGCGCATCTCATTGCTAGAAAATAGAGGATAGGCGAGCGCTTGCCGTATGATGAAGCGGTGTGTGCTTGCGGGTGCGCGCGTGGAGGTGGCCTTCGGCGTCACTGCCACGCAGCGGTGCTCGCAGGCGAAATGTAAGAACGAATGAAGAGTGGAGAATCTCAGTGAAGAATTCCGCACAGTTTACTAGCGAGACCCATGCCATCCTTTCGGTTCAGGTGCCTGCGCAAGAATTTGCCCCTGCATACGATAAAGCTGCAAAAGCGCTGGCCAAGCAGGTGAATATCCCTGGTTTCCGCCCCGGCAAGGCGCCGCGCCGCGTGCTCGAGGCTCAGATCGGTAAGGGCTACATCATCGAGCAGGCCATCAATGATTCCCTCGATGGCTACTATCAGCAAGCCGCCGAAGAGCTCGGTGTGAGCCCGATGAGCCGGCCCGAGGTGGAGATCTCTGAAGTGCCGGAAATGAGCACGCGTGATGGCAAAGGCGATACCACTGCGCTGAAGTTTACGATCGAGGTGGACGTGCGCCCCGAGATCTCCTTGCCAGATCCAGCTAAGGTGACGATCGAGGTGCCGGGCGCCGCCGTCACGGATGATGACGTGGAAGCTGCGCTCACCAACCTGCGCGAGCGTTTTGCCACTCTTGCCACTGTGAAGCGCGCCGCTAAAGAGGGCGACTTCTTGAGCATTGACCTCGTGGCCACGATTGGTGACGAAGAGGTGGACGACACCGCTGGAGTGAGCTACAAGCTTGGTTCGGGCACTATGCTTGAAGGCCAGGATGATGCGCTTAAGGGCGCTAAGGCTGATTCTGTGGTGGAATTCAAGAGCACGCTTAAGGGCGGCGAGCATGAGGGCGAAGAGGCTGACGTGAAGGTCACCGTGCATGAGGTGAAGGAATCTGTGCTGCCTGAAGCTGACGACGAATTTGCTCAGCTCGCTTCTGAGTTTGATACGATCGCGGAGCTGCGCGAGGATCTACGCAAGAGCACTGAGGAAAGCAAGAAGCAAGAGCAGCTGATGGGCGCTGAGCAGAAGCTCATCGATGCGCTTATGGAAGCTGCTGATTTCCCGCTGCCGCAGGGCGTGATTGAAGAAGAGATCGCTTCGCACCTGCAAAATGAGGGCAAGGATGCTGATGACCCGCACTCCGGCGAGATTCGCGGTGACGTGGAAAAGGGCTTGAAGATGCAGCTGCTGCTCGATGAGTATGCGATGGCCTATGGCGTGCAGGCTGATCAAAACGAGTTGCTGCAGTTTATGTTCTCGCAGGCTCAGATGTTTGGCATGGATCCGAGCCAGTTTATTCAGGCAGCTTCGCAAGCTGGCCAGATTGGGGCTTTCACTGCTGAGCTTGCTCGCAATAAGGGCGTGTTGGCTGCGATGCGCCACGCGAATGTGGTGGATCCAGATGGGAACAAGGTGGATGTGGCTGCCGTGCTGGGCGAGGCTCCGGAAGGCGAGAAGGTGCCTGAGTTTGGCAAGAAGCCAAGCCGCAAGATTGAGCCGAAGGCTGAGAAGGCTAAAGCTGATGACGGTGATAAGAAGGCTACCAAGAAGGCTCCGGCTAAGAAGGCTACTGAGAAGTCAGCCAAGCAAGATGAGCCAAAGAAGGAAGCTGCTGCTGAGGCTCCTAAGGCTCCGGCGAAGAGCGCCAAGAAGGATGAGTGGATCGCATATCGCGTGGCCACTGGCGAGCTCGATGAGGCTGCGGCTAAGGCTCTCACTAAGGATGAGTTGGTGAACTTTGCGGGCTGATATTCGTTTTGTTAAGTGAGGGCGCGGAAAATCCGCGCCCTCACTTTTTCTTTTATTTCTTTAGGCTGAATGCCTGGGGGTTTCTTCTTAGCTTTGCCCTAGTTTTCTTTTTTCTGATATGGCTGCAATGCGATAGTGGTGTTCTCGAACTTGATCGGTGTGTGGTGGCTGTGTACTTCTTGTAGGCGTGGCGCTTGCCGCGATTGCTCATATTTTCGCAATTCGGGCAGATTTGTGTTTTTCGGGGGGGGATAATTAAATATTATTAAATGTTATTTGCGGTTTTTGCTCTGTTTGGGCTTAAGCAGGGGTAATAGCAGCATTTATAGGGGAAAGGGGCACGCCATGATTCACGTACGACCAAAAAATAATCACGCCAATATATTTACTGCTCTTTGGGCTTTTCTGATTGCTGCAGCTCTTGCTTTTTCATTTGCAATCAGCACTCCGCCGGTTCAGGCTGACCCGGCGGTGCTCCAGCCCAACGAAATGACGCTCGATATTGCGAAAGCAGGCTCGTCCACTCCGCTCACCGACGCCGAGCTTGCAGCGGGCATGGGGATGAGGGATTATTCCGGCGGGCAGGTGATTGTGGATCTGGTGCCGAGCGCCGGCGAAACTCAGGGGCGGCAGTATCGCCTCACCCTCCCCGAGTTCTATTCCTTCACTGGTCTCGCCGAAAGCGGGGCGGGCTACAGTGGCGGCACCGTTTCCACCTCCACCGGCGGGCTGGGCACTCAGCAAGGCAATGTGTTTACCTTCACCGTGCCGGCACCGGATAACCCTGAACAGCCGGCGCTGCGCACCTATTCCTTCAAGTTCACCCTCAACGAAAACTCGATCGACGACGCGCACGTGGCGCAGTGGAAGAACGGCTCGTGGACGCCGAACAGCCCAGCCAACCTCGTCACCCTCGAAAAAGTGGGGGATAGCGTGGCGGCTAAGACCAGGCACCTCAGCTACACCTTCTCGTCCATCACGGCCCCGCAGGTGCGCACCTGGGATACCGGCTATGCCTACGGACACGGGGCGAGCGAACACGGCAAAGTGAGCAACTATAATTTCATCGCGGAAGACCCATTCTTCCGGGTGCAGTATGCCACCTCCGAGCTCTACAGCACCGGTCCGGGAACTGCCACAAAGATTGAGGTGAGCGCGCCGGATAAGTTCACCTTCACCGACCCGGGATACACCCCGAAGAGCGGCACGGATATTGGTGACGCGCAATATATCGGCGATTCCGTCCAGGAAACAGATATCACCCGCAGCGCCGACGGCAAGACGATCACCGTCACTCTCAACGACCCGGGAGCCAGCGTGAGTGGCCGCTGGATTGGCAAATTCACTATCCAAGCGGACGCGCAATATCGCGACCCGGATAATCCGATGAGCGTGCTGCCTGACGGCGAATACCCGGTGAAGGCGAAGGTCTATTACGACGACGGCACCGTGCTGGAGGCCAGCTACACCTATCAGGTGAATGCCACGGCGGGCGAAACCGGCACGATCAAGGCAAATGTGGATTCGGTGAACCCCACCTATCAGGAGAGTGAGACCGTCACGAAGCCGCTCTATGACACCGCGAAGAGCGGCGAGCTCACCGAGGTGGGCGCAAACCGCCCAATCGCCAATATTTTCCGGGCAGACACCGTAGCAAACAATAGTTACGCGAGCCTGCCTGAGCTGAAAGATCTGGTGCGCCCCGAAAATAATGGCGCCGGCTATAGCTATGTGAGCGAATTCGACACCAATATCCAGGTGAGCGAGTTTTATTTCGATGCCTCCGCGGTGAGCAGTGACCTCAACTGGCAAAATCAAGCGAACCGGAACTTCGGGCTGGCCAAGATGGCGGTGCGCTCCGTCACCTACACCTATACGGACGACACAACAGGCACCATGGCAGATGTGGGCCAAAACGCCTGGGTGCAGGCACCAGACGGCAAATTTATTAAGAGCATAAAGGTCACCTATGACGAGCTCGTCTACCTCGGCGACCCGAACGGGCGCGGCAGCGGGGTGCGGGCCCCGATCACGAATCTGAAATACACCATTCCGGCGGGGGTGGCTCCACTTTCCACCTTCCCGATCGACAGCAAACTGCTCGATGCCAGCGGTAAGACGGTGAGCGAAACCAAGAACTATATTCTGGTCGATCCACAGGAGGACCCGCACTTCACACTCACCTCGATGGCACCGTCCACCCAGCCGACTACAAAAGGCGTCTATAGCACGGACGAGGAGCAGCCGTTCTATAAGCTCGAAATCACCGATGAGGAGCTGGGTGCGGGCACAGTGATTCAAGACCAGCTGCAAAACCCGTGGTTCTACAACCACCCGTCTAAGTATGTGCGCACCGGTTTCATCTCCAGCGGGCATCTGAAGCTGCACCAGATCATGGGTGACGGCAAGTGGAGTGCCGAGGTGCAATATCTGGATGCGGAGACCCTGAAGACCGCCGGTAGCGCTGCCACATCGAATAGCAGGACTTTCACGCTTCCGGCATTTACCGCCGACACCCTCGATGTGGATTTCTTCGATACCACACAGTTTGCCGACGCGCTGCCCGAGGGTGCTGAAATTATCGCCTTCACTCTCAAACACGAGGGCGTGCTCGACATTTCCGCCATGAGCGGTGCGACTGCCGACAAGGTGTTCTATGAAAACTACTATCAGGATTCCACTTTCTCCACGTCCACCGGCCTGGCCAACGGCTATTGGAGCCGCTGGGACGGAGAAGAGAAATCTAAGGGCAGCGCCATCGACGCGCAAGTGCACGTGAAGATCGACAACAGCCAGGACCTGAACAAGAAATATGACGATGACGCTGACCGTTGGCTCGCTCAGGGTGGCACCAATACCGTGTCGGTGACGGTGCACGGCGCTGAGATCATCATGCCAAAATCTGCCACTATGGATTCAAGCAGTGTGAACTCCCAGCAAGGCCAGCAAACCGAAGCGAGCGCCGCATATAAGATGGTGGCCTTCGCGCAAAAGGGAGCCAACACGGATTCCCGGTTCATCGTGCAGCCAGGCTGGACCGCCTATCTGAAGGTCAACCAGGCCAATAAGGCGTACTTCTCGGTGGAACCCGGCACCGGCTCGATTGCGGGCGTGACCGACCCAGCATCCGGCTACGTCACCATCGACGGTGTGGAGTATTTCAAGATCAGCTACACCGGCACCGAGCCGGTGGAGATCACCTCATCGGGCACTTCGATGACGCAAAGCTATGACGGGCTGCCAATCGGCTTCAAACTGTTCACCAGCCAGATCGCGCCGCTGAAAGAGCTCACTATCTTCGACGATTACAGCTATCTGGATATCGCCAACGCCGACGTGTATAAGCACACTGACGAAAATGGCGTCACCTATACCGATTCGATTCAGGCTGCGGTGAATGCCGTCTCGCTCGGCGCTACTGCTACGGATGGCGCATTCGTCGATCAGCCCTATGCGCCCACCTGGACGAAGTGGAGCGGGCATTACAGTTTCAGCAGCTTCGAAGATTATTCAACCAGCAACTGGATTACAGACGACCCGCTCGGATTCTATGGCGATACCCCCACCAACGAGCGCAACTGGGCGTTGCGCCTGCCGGCAATCAAAGTGACGCCGCAGGTAGACACTCAACGCGGGCTGTTCATGAACCCGGGCGTGAACGGTATCTACCAGAACAACGAGACGGTGGTTTACCCCGAGCAGCAAGGCTCCGAGACATCCACCTTGATTCTCAACGCCGGCGGGCAAGACATGAGTTTCGTGGTGGGCACCGTCACCCTGCCTCGGAAAGGTGAAGGTTTCACCTATGGCGGTAAAACCTATACCTCCACGGTGAGCCAGTACCTGCGCGGACCGATCACCCAAACTGTTGCTCCCAGCGACAACAATTCGCAGTCGCTGGAAGTGACTTACTCCCTGAACGGGACTGACTTCCTCACCCAAAGCGAGGTGGCAGCTAAGGTGGCTGCTGGCGAGGCAGCTTGGGCTGATGTGGTGGCATTCCAGGTGAAAGCGCCGATGCTGAAAGCCAACGATGCCGCGCAGCTCTCGATCCCACTGATCACCGGTGATAAGAAAGACGGTAGCGTGACCCCGGCAGGTGCTAAAGCTTATTGGGGTGCCGTGTACAACCTCGATAAGCAGACGCAGACCGCACGCGTGAACACCTACAGCTACGACAAGAACCCGAACGACCCCGAGCCAAGCCCCGTCACCGTGGCGTTGGAAGCCACCAAGACGCTCACCGGCGCCAGGCTGCAGGCAGATCAGTTTGAGTTTGAAATGGCGGCTGCTGAAGGAAACGATGCCGATGGATATACGATGCCGAGCAAGCTCACTGCCACGAACGATGCTAATGGGGCAGTGAAGTTTGAGGCGATTGAGTTCAGCAAAGCAGGTGAATATAAGTTCAACCTCTCCGAGAGGGCGGGCAACGCCCATGGCTACACCTATGACGATTCGGTGCATACGATGGTCGTGAGCGTGATTGAAGACACGGATAATAACACGCTTTCCGCTAGCGTGACGCAGGATCTAAACGGTGCTATTTCCGAGCGGAATCCGACCTTCAATAACTCCTATACGCCAGCGCCGGCCAAGCACGACCCGCCGGTGAGCAAGATCATCGACGGTGACGAGCCGGAGGTGGAGAGCGAGTTTAGCTTCACTCTCAGCCGGGATGAGGCTGAATATCCGATGCCCGGTGGGGCGCAAACCGATTCGGTGAGCGTGACGGTGAAAGGCGCCGGTAGCGAAGAATTCGGTGAGATCGAGTTCACCGAGGCCGGCACCTACACCTATACCGTGGTGGAAGATAGTTCCGCTGCTCTGACCGGGTACAGCTACGATTCGTCGGTCTATGTGATCACCTACCAGGTGACCGATAAGGGCGGCCAGCTAGAGGCAGTGCGCTCCGTGACGAAGGACGGCGAGGCGGTAGACCTTGGCGCGGACGGTAGCGGTATCGGCGTGGTATTCACCAACACCTATACCCAGCCTGAGGAGCCAGTGGATCCTGCGGATCCAGCAGACCCAGTGAAGCCGGCAGATCCGGAGCCTAGCATCGAGATGCCGCCTACCGGCAGTGCTGGAATTGGTGAGCTCGGCGCGGCTGCTATCGCAATAATCGCCATTGGTGGAGCACTATCTGCAAAACGCCGGCGTAGCTAAAAACATCGAATAGCGATATTGATAGGCGGTGGGTGCGAACATCATTGCGCCCACCGCTTCCCATTCACGCCATCAGCGAAAGGCCCGGCGCTGCAGGCATCATTTGCAGGCATGAGCCGCTAGGCTTGATGCGTATAATTCGCGAGCTTGCACTAGCCCGGCTCGCAGCGAAACGAAAGGAGTGCGCGTGGCACCCGTGCCTACACTCGTAGAAGGCCCGCATGGCGCGAGCCTAGGGGATTCAATCTATAACCGCCTGCTCAAGGAGCGCATTATTTGGCTCGGCGAGCAGGTCACAGATGAGAGCGCCAATATGGTGTGTGCTCAGTTGTTACTGCTCTCAGCAGAAGATCCCGAAAAAGACATTTACCTCTACATCAATTCGCCAGGCGGCTCGGTGACGGCAGGTATGGCGATTTTCGACACGATGGAATATGTGAAGCCCGATGTGGCCACAGTAGGCATGGGCTTGGCTGCCTCGATGGGGCAATTCCTGCTCAGTGCAGGCGCGAAAGGCAAGCGCTACATCACGCCGCACACCCGCGTGCTTATGCATCAGCCGCTCGGCGGCGCAGGCGGCACCGCCACCGATATTCGTATTAATGCTGATCTGATTTTGAAGATGAAGCAAGAGCTCTCCGAGCTGAATGCGCAGCACACTGGCCACACTGTGGAAGAGATTATTGCTGATTCGGATCGCGATCACTGGTTTAATGCGCAAGAGGCTGTGGAGTATGGCTTTGCAGATCATATTGTGACGAATGCCAGCTCGGTGATCGGCAGCGGCGGCGTAGCCAACGAGGGGGAGTGCTGATGATAACCAACAATAGCCTGATTATGCCCAGTGGCTTGGCTCCAGCGATGCCGCAAGCGCGCTATGTGCTTCCGGAATTTGAGGAACGCACCCCTTATGGATATAAGCGGCAAAGCCCGTATGCGAAGCTTTTTGAGGATCGGATTGTGTTTCTCGGCGTGCAGGTGGACGACGCTTCTGCCGATGATGTGATGGCGCAGCTTCTGGTGCTCGAATCTATCGATCCAGATTCGCCAATCACGATGTATATCAATTCGCCCGGTGGCTCATTCACGGCGCTCACCGCTATTTATGACACGATGATGTACGTGAAGCCGCAGATCCAGACGGTGTGCTTAGGCCAAGCAGCTTCAGCAGCAGCAGTGCTGCTCGCGGCTGGTTCTCCCGGCAAGCGCTTGGCATTGCCTAATGCGCGGATTTTGATTCACGAGCCAGCGATGGAAGGCATGCAAGGGCAGGCTTCAGATATCGCTATTGTGGCTGATGAGATTGACCGCATGAACCAATGGCTGATCGACACGATCGCTAAGCATTCCGGGCAGGATCCGCAGCAAGTGGCGAAAGATATTTCCCGCGACAAGATCCTCACGGCCCAGCAAGCTAAAGAATATGGTTTGGTGGATCAGGTGCTCAGCTCCCGAAAGGATCCGGTGCCGGCGCTCGAGAAGTGACGCTATTTCAGGTCGGACTAATTCGTAAGGCGAATTAGTCCGACCTGTTTTGTCTCCTCCGCGCGCCTAGTGGAAGTTTTGCGCGCATTGGTGTGGAATAGGGGCAGGTTGTGTCTAGGGAGAAATCGAGGGATCGCATGCCTACAGCGGATGCTGCCGATATTCTGAAATGCTCGTTTTGCCAAAAGAGCCAGCGCCAGGTGCGTAAACTGATCACTGGTTCCGGCGTATATATCTGCAACGAGTGCATTGATCTATGTAACGAGATCATCGCTGAGGAGCTCAGCCACGAAAGCGAGCAAGAAGCAGCTAAAGCCTCGCTTCCCACTCCACAAGAAATATACGATTTCCTTGACGAATACGTGATTGGCCAGCAATGCGCCAAGCGCACCCTGGCAGTGGCAGTCTACAACCATTACAAACGCATTCAAGCCCAAGAGAAACTCAATGCTGCCCGGAGTGCCAAGAAGCTAAACTCTGGCGCCGCTACGGGCAGCCAGAGCGGCCCAAACAAACGCAACAGCTCCTCGTCACTAGCTAAAAACCTCAGCAACGAAGAACCAGTGGAAATCGGCAAAGCAAATATCCTGCTGATGGGCCCCACCGGCACTGGCAAGACCTATCTCGCGCAGAGCCTTGCCCGCATGCTTAACGTGCCTTTCGCAATTGCTGATGCCACCTCGCTCACCGAGGCTGGATACGTGGGCGAAGACGTGGAAAACATTTTGCTCAAGCTGCTGCAGGCGGCCGATGGCGACGTGGAGCGGGCCGAGCGCGGTATCATATATATTGACGAGATCGACAAGATCTCGCGCAAATCCGAGAATCCATCTATCACCCGCGACGTGAGCGGTGAAGGCGTGCAGCAAGCGCTCCTCAAAATTATTGAGGGCACCACGGCTTCGATTTCGCCCCAAGGTGGGCGCAAGAATCCTGGGCAGCACGAGCGGGTGCAGATCAACACTGCCAACGTGCTTTTTATAGCGGCTGGCGCTTTTGCCGGGATGGAAGAGATCGTGGCTTCGCGAGCTGGCCGGCGCGGGATTGGCTTTGGAGCCACCCTGCATAGCGCTGATTCTGAGGTGGATCTTTTCCACGAGGTCACGCCCGATGATCTGCACAAATTTGGGCTCATCCCAGAGCTGGTGGGCCGCTTGCCAGTGATCGCAAATGTGGAAGGGCTCACGCAGAGCGACCTCGTAGACATTTTGATTAAGCCACGCAATGCTTTAATTAAGCAATATCAAAAGATGTTTGAGCTAGATGGCGTGCAGCTCGAATTTTCACATGAGGCGCTGGAGGCGATTGCAGCCCAGGCGATGGAGCGAGGCACTGGCGCGCGTGGGCTACGCTCAATTTTAGAGAATTTGCTGCGGGAGCTAATGTTTGAGCTGCCTTCACGTGACGACGTGGCGCGGGTGACGGTGGATGCTGATGCCGTGAAGGGCAGTGGCGAGCCAGAATTGGAGCTGCGCAGCGCTGCGGCCAAGCGCGCCTAAAAGATAGGAGAAAGAGCATGCCAGAAAGTGAACGATTAGCTGGATATAGGGCAGAAATTGATGCGTGCGACGGCGAACTCGTGCAGCTTTTAGCGCGGCGCTTCGCCGTCACCGAAAAAGTGGGGAAGCTCAAGGCGCGCGGCGGGCTGCCAGCTGCAGATCCGGCGCGTGAAGCGGAGCAACGAGATCGCATTCATGCGCTTGCCATTGAATCTGGGCTCGATCCGAGGCTTGCCGAATCAGTATGGCGGCATATTGTGCAGATCGTCAAACAGCGGCATCTTGATATAGCGCAAGCGCATTAAAATAAGCAAACAGGCACTAATTGGGGAGGGGGTAAATCTGAAATAGATTTACCCCCTCCCCAAATGGATATTAAATATCTTTGTGGGCCGTCTCCGGCATCAGCCAGAAAAGCACAGTGGTGAGCAATGCGCACACTAGCATAATGCCGAGGAACACCTGGAAGTGGCCGCTGGCTTGCAGCGCCTGGGCAATCACCGGGAAAGTGCCGCCAAAGAGCGCCACGGAGACGCCGTAAGGCAGCGAAATCCCGGCGTTACGCACCTGTGGGGGGAACTGCTCAGCCATCACCGCAGCCAGCGAAGCGCCATAAGCGGAGCAAAACACGCCGCCAGAGATTGCCACAATCAGCAAGCTGGGGAAGGTGGGCTGCACAAAAGCGAGCAGTGGCACGCTCACCAGCGCGGTGCCCAGCGAGAAGAAAATCAGCAATGGCCGGCGGCCGAACTTATCGCTGAGCTTGCCGAAAAGTGGCAGGCCAAGCGTGAACACTGCGAGGCCAATCATTGCAGCTGGCTGCGCTTCGCTTTGCGGCATCGGATTCTCAGGCAGCGAGCGCATAATCGCGGGAAGCGTCACGAACCAGAATTGCGTGAGCGCCGTGCCGAGCGCCACGATGCCCATCACCAAAAAAGCCTGCTTGGGATACTTCTTAAACACTGTGAAAAGCGGCGCGCGCGGCACCAAATCTTTGGCACGCACATGCTGCGAAATTGCAGTATCAGGCACTCGCAAGCGAATATAAAGGCCAAAAATCCCAAAAGCGGCGCCGAGCCCGAAAGCCACGCGCCAGCTCCAAGCGGTGATCTGCTCTGGCGTGAGCGTACTAAACATCACGGTGGCCAAAATAGAAGCCATCAGTGTGCCGCCTCCCACCGAGACCTGCTGCCACATGCCAATCGAGGCACGTTTGCCACGCGGAGCATTCTCCACCAAGAAAGCGCTCGAAGTGCCAAACTCGCCGCCAGCGGAAAAGCCCTGCAAGCAGCGAGCCAGCACCATAATGATTGGCGCAAAAATGCCAATCTGGCTGTAAGTAGGGGTAATTGCCATCACTAAGCTGGCTCCTGCCATGAGTGAAATCGTGAGCGTCATCCCCGCTTGTCGGCCATGCTTATCCGCAAAAGAACCGATGATGGCGCCACCTAAAGGCCGCATAAAGAATCCCACGGCAAAAACGGCGAGGCCAGATAGAATCGATCCTGCCGTGGAGCCCACAGGGAAAAAGAGCGGCGCAAACTGCACCACGAAAATTCCGTACACGCTCCAGTCGAACCATTCCACCAGATTGCCAGCCGTGCCGGCAAACACCGAGCGGCGCCGCACCGGCGCCTCGTGCAAAATCACGCCTGCTTCTGTTGTTTCAGCTTGTGCTGTGTTAATCATTATTTCCTTTCCTTGGGTCGAGCCGCAGTGCTGCTACTGGAAGCTGATACTTGCCTCCCCAGTGCACTCACTTATTTTTCGGATCGGGATCACCGTAGATTCTTGCAATCACATCCGCGAAATCAGCGATCACTTTAGCCCGTTTCACCTTCATAGATGGCGTAAGATAGCCGTTGCCCACAGTGAAATCGGTGGGCAAAATCTCGAACTTGCGCACAGATTCGGCGCGGGAGACGTGTTCGTTTGTGCGTTTCACTGCACGATCAATCGCTGCTATCACCTGCGGATCCGTGGCCGCCTCAGCCGCAGTCATCTGCGGTAGCTCATGGTTTTCAAGCCAGCGCGGCAGCGCCTCAGCATCAATCGTCACGATCGCGCCAATAAACGGCTTTTGATCGCCCACTACCACCACCTGTGACACTAGCGGATGGCCACGCAAACGATCCTCCCACTGTGCGGGCGCCACGTTCTTGCCACCCGCCGTCACGATCAATTCCTTCTTGCGCCCCGTGATCCAAATGAAATCATTCTCATCAATCCGGCCTATATCGCCAGTGCGCAGCCAGCCATCTTTCGTGAATACTTCACTAGTGGCTTTCTTATTACCGTGATATCCCCGAAATACGTGATCGCCCTTAACAAGCAATTCGCCGTCTTCTCCAACTTTCACGTAGCATCCTGGATATGCTGGCCCCACCGAGCCAATTCGCATCGAGGTAGGGGTGTTTACGCAGGTGGGGGCAGAAGTCTCAGTGAGACCATAGCCTTCATACACCGGTATCCCGATACCGCGGAAGAAGCTACCCAGGCGCTCCCCGAGTGGGGCGCCACCAGAGATAGCAGCCTTGAGCTTACCGCCAGTGATTTCTTTGATCTTGGAATACACTAAGCGTTCCCCGAGAGCCCGCTGGGCTATAAGCTTTTTGCTTGGCCCTTCCTCAGTGTCTAAAGCCTTCGAATAGTTGATAGCGACTTTGGCGAAAGTGCGGAAAGTGCGCAGTTTCAGACCTTTGCCGGCTTTAGCGTCGGCAGCGTTGTAGATTTTTTCAAACACTCGAGGCACAGCCAAAATAAAGCTAGGTTTGAAACTCTGCATATCTGCCACCAGGTTTTTAGCGTCTGGAGAATATCCCACCGGATTGCCGGCATAGAGCATTGTGTAATTCACAAACCGGGCAAATACGTGAGCCATCGGCAAGAATATTAAGGTACGAGCATCACGTCCAGAAATCACTGGCATTAGTTCCTCATCGGTGGGGCCATTCATCACCACGTGCAAGATATTGCGGTGGGTGAGCTCCACACCTTTAGGCATACCGGTAGTGCCTGAAGTGTAGATGATAGTCCAAAGATCATCAGCTTTTAACGAGTCGATCCGCTTGTCTATTTCTGCATCTAGGCTGGGATCGCCAGCTGCCACCAGCTTAGCTTGCGCGTCGTCACTAAGCACCCAAATCTGCTCGAGCTTATTTCGTTTCTTCGCAATAGGGGAGAGCACCGAGGCAATGGAAGCATTTTCGGCTACTACCGCGCGCAGTTCAGCATCGTTTACGATCCATTCTGCTTGGTCAGTGGAATCAGTCTCGTAAATTGGCACCGGCACACCGCCAGCAAATTGGATTGCTAAATCAAATAAGCTCCATTGATAGCTGGTGTGGCTCATGATCCCGATAGTGTCTCCGGGGCGTAATCCCCAAGCGATGAGGCCCCTAGCCACAGCTCTTATTTCAGAAATGAACTCAGCCCAGCGCACATCACGCCACGTGCCAGAAAAATCGTTCTTTCGCTGTAGCACCACCCGTCGCGGTGTCTTTTCTGCAGTCCTACGGAATAATGCTGGCACTGTGAGAATGTCTGGCACTTCAATTTTGCCGGGGCGGAAAGCCACTCCCTTTTCTTCAAGATATTCGTTCATCTTTTGGTAGTTTTCCTTTCACTTTTTACGTGGCTCAGCCGGCTTCAGTTCAAAATCAGTGACGACGGGCGCCGTGATCTCGGCCAGTTCACCTGCTCCGGCGGTGACGACGAACTCTCCTGTGACGCGCGAGGTGGCGGCGAGATCTTTGGCCACGGCCTGAGTAGCCTCAAGATCTGCAGCTGGCACCACGAGCGTGGCATGCAGATATTCGCTGCGCTGGGCTACTTTCGCTTCCGTCTTCACCTTGCGCAAAGCAATCAGTGCAGCGGAGGCGGCCCGCAGTAGCTCAGCATCGCCGGCTGTATCCGCGAGCTCGGCGGCGCTTGGCCACGGCGCGCGGTGCACAGATCCAGTACGATACCAGCTCCAGACTTCCTCAGTGGCATAGGGGAGCACGGGCGCGAGCAGGCGCACGAAAGTGTTGATAGCTATGGCGAGCGCGGCGCGAGCCGAGGCCACTTTGGCGGCTCCTTGGCCGCCCGCTTGCGCCGCAATCGTGCCTTCGCGGTCGTACGCCCGCTCTTTAACGAGCTCCAAATAATCGTCGCAGAAGGTCCAGAAGCAGGTCTCGGTGAGCTCAAGGGCACGAGTGTGATCGTAGGCTTCGAGGGCTGCCGAGGCTTGCTCCACCACTTGAGCTAGTTCGGCGATCATGGCGCGATCGAGCGGCTCGGTGACGGCGACAGGATCAAGATTCATCGGGGCACCTGAGCCGGCAGTTTGCATTGCAAACTTGCTGGCGTTGAGCACCTTCATCGCCAGGCGCCGGCCAATTTTCATTTGCTGCTCGTCGAAAGCGGCATCGGTGCCGAGGCGGGCTGAAGCTGCCCAGTAGCGCACCGCATCCGAGCCATGCTTTTCAAGCAGGCCCATCGGCGTCACCACGTTGCCTTTAGATTTGCTCATCTTCTTGTGGTCAGGATCGAGAATCCAGCCAGATATCGCCGCGTGGCGCCAGGGCACATCGCCAAACTCTAGGTGCGCGCGCACCATCGTGGAGAAAAGCCAGGTGCGGATAATATCTTGGCCTTGCGGGCGCACATCCATCGGATAGACGGCCTTGAAGAGCTCATCGTCGCTGAGCCAGCCCCCAGCGATTTGCGGGGTGAGCGAGCTGGTGGCCCAGGTGTCGAGGATGTCCACTTCGCCTTGGAAGCCGCCAGGCTCGCCGCGCTGGCTCTCATCGTATCCAGGCGGGCAATCGGTGGTGGGATCCACCGGGAGCTGATCAAGGCTTGGCACGATCACGGCGTCGTAATCCGCGTCGCCGCTCTCGCTTATCTGATACCACACCGGCAGCGGCACGCCGAAGAAACGCTGGCGGGAAACGAGCCAGTCGGTGTTGAGCCCTTTCACCCAGTTGTCGTAGCGCACTCGCATGAAATCGGGGTGGAAGGCCACTTCTTTGCCGCGCGCCACCAGGTTTTCGCCTAGCTCATTGCCGTTGGCTTCAATGTGGCTAGAGCCGCCATTGCGGATATACCACTGCCGGCTCATCACGATCTCCAGCGGCTTATCGCCTTTTTCGAAGAAGTTGGTTTTGCGCATGGTGGGCTGCTCAGCGCCGATCATTTCGCCCGATTCTTTGAGGGCATCCACGAGCGCTTTGCGCGCGGAGAAAGTGGTCTTTCCGCCCATCTGCTCATACATGGCGATGCCAGCTTCGCTAGTGATCCAATCTGGAGTTTCGGCCAGCAAACGGCCATCTTTGCGCAGCACGTTGCGCAGCGGCAGCTGCAGGTCGCGCCACCACTGCACGTCAGTGACGTCGCCGAAAGTGCAGCACATCGCGATGCCGGCGCCTTTGTCCATTTCGGCGAGTGGGTGGGGGAGCACCGGCACTTCTACGCCAAAAATTGGGGTGGTGACGGTGGTGCCGAAGAGTGCTTGATAGCGTTCGTCGTCTGGATGTGCAATTAGCGCACAGCAGGCCGGGAGCAGCTCTGGGCGGGTGGTTTCGATAATCACGTCGGCGCCGCCGTCACTGCGATGGAAAGCCAGCGCATGATAGTGGCCTGGATAATCCCGGGCTTCGAGCTCGGCCTGGGCCACAGCGGTTTGGAATGTGACGTCCCACAGGCCGGGGGCTTGGCTCTGATAAGCCTCGCCGCGCTCGTAATTCTTGATGAAAGCCGCCTGCGCCACTTTCTGTGCTTTTGCGCCAATGGTTTGGTAGTTTTGCTTCCAATCCACGCTTAGGCCGAGGTAGCGCCAGAGTGCCTCGAATTGCTTCTCGTCTTCAGCAGTGAGCTGCCAGCAGAGCTCGATAAAATTGCGCCGGCTGATAGGCTGCTGATCGGCATACTTGATGCTCTTACCGTCACCGCCATCATGCGGTGGTGCGAAATCGGGATCGTAGGGCAGCGATGGATCGCAGCGCACGCCGTAATAGTTTTGTACCCGGCGCTCGGTGGGTAGGCCATTGTCGTCCCAGCCCATTGGGTAAAACACGTTGAGCCCGCGCATGCGCTTGTAGCGGGCGATCACGTCGGTGTGGGTATAGCTGAAGACGTGGCCTACGTGCAGCGAGCCTGAGACGGTGGGTGGGGGAGTGTCGATTGAGTACACTGCCTCGCGGCTAGTATCGGTGTCGAAGTGATAGAGATCGGCTTCGCCCCAGGCGCTGCCCCATTTATTTTCGAGCCCTTCAAGAGCTGCTTTTTCCGGAACCTTGGTGTAGTCAAGCAATGCGGATTCGTAGTTTTTAGCCATGGGCCTATTCTCCCATAATCACCCTTGCATGCTGATATTGGTGAGTGTGAGATAAGGCGCGCTGGTGTAAAGGTGACTCTCAAACAGTGCAATCTGCGGGGCTCAAGCTCAAACATTCTCGGTTTGGGCTACGCCGCAAACCTGCGAAACTCGCAGTCGCCTCGCACATTGCACTGTTTCAGTTAGTGCCACGAGGCTAGTTTGGCTGCAATCTGTGAGAATTCAATAGTGCCGCTAGCCACGGCAATCACGGTATTGTACACATCATCGTCATCGCCCTCTATAGTGATTCCGTTGATCTTAAAAAACACCACAGTGGCCAACCATCCCAGGCGTTTGTTGCCGTCTACGAGTGGATGATTATGCACAAGGGATTGCAATAGTGCAGCGCCCTTCTCGTCGATTGACTGGTATGCTTCAGAACCGAAAAGGGTGGATTGTGGTCGATAGATTGCAGAATCGAGTAAGCCAAGATCGCGTACGGGGCCAACGCTCAGATCTTGCATCAGGGCTAAAGCGTCTTCAAGGGAAATATATTCGATCAATTTCCCAGCCTATCTAGCACGTCTGCGTATCGCTCCCGAGCTTCTTGAGAAGCTTCCCGTATCTTAAGTTGGTGCTTTGTGCGAGCCAGCGTGTTCCTGATCGCACGCACAATAGCCTCCTGCCGAGAAGTGTTTTCGATGGCAGTGAGTTCGTCGAGTATTTTTTCGTCTTCTTGAGATAACCGCAGAGTTAAAGCCATACCAAAATGGTATCACAATGAAACCAAAGTGCCTAGCTACTTGCTATTTCTTGATCACGGGCAATGGCAGCGGTGACGGCGGCCACGGTGGCGTTTGAAAAACCCTCGCGTTCGGCAGCAATCAGCCCAGCGATCGTGGTGCCGCCAGGAGAAGTGACGGTGTCGATCAAAGCTTGCGGGCGGATGCTGGAATCAAGCGCCTGGAGAGCGAGCTGAGCTGAGCCCAGCACGGCCTGAGCCGCAATCCGCAGCGAATCATCTTTGCGCATGCCAGCTGCCAAAGCACCCCGCGAAAGCGCATCAATATAAGCAAAAGTCCAAGCAGGCGAGCAGCCAGCAATAGCTGCAAAAGCCGAAAAATCCTTCTCCGGCACTTCCAGCGCAATCCCTACGGCCTCAAAAACTGCACGCACAGCGCCTAGCTGCGCCGCCGTCACGCCTGCTCCAGGGCAGAGCGCAGCCACGCCGGCCCCCACTTGAGCGGCCACATTCGGCATCACCCGTACGATCGGCTGGCTAGGCTCTAGGCCAGCAGCGAGCGCTGCAATCGGAGTGCCAGTGGCAATCGAAGCAATCACTGTGCCTGCCGCAGCTGCCGCCTCACGAATCTCAGCGAGCACGCTCGCCACCACCGGCGGCTTCACCGCGAGAATCGTAACCCCGGCTCCCACCGCCGTCACCACCTCGGCATTGCTGGCCACCGCCCGCACGCCAAGCTCCTCGCTCAGGGCTTTGGCTGCAGCGGCATCGTGATCTGAGCACACCACGTCACTGGCGGCCACGAGCCCAGCCGAAATCACTCCGCGCATAATCGCGCTGCCCATAGCTCCCGTGCCAATAAAACCAATCATTCTCATTTCGCTTCCTGCGCGTGCGTGCGGTGTTGCCACCCTTGTGCTCAATGCTACTTCTTTTATGCGCTTGGCTGCCCTGACGCTAGCTCCGCAGCTTTCTTTGCTTCCTCATGCTCTTGCATCCGGCGATAAATCACCGAAAGCAACGCGCCCGAAAGATTGTGCCAAATCGAGAAGATAGCGCCTGGCAGTGCCGTCTCTGGGGTGGCAGCGAAATGGGTCTTAGCGAGAGTGGCAGCGAGGCCAGAATTCTGCATTCCCACTTCCACCGAAACAGTGCGCGCCACACGCCCGTTCGTGCGGAAAATTTTGGCGAAACCAAAGCCCACCACGTAGCCCAGCACGTTGTGCAAAATCACGGCGAGCAGCACCATTAAGCCAGCAGCCTGAATCGATTCCTTGCTAGGCGCCACCACAGCCGCCACCACTCCAGAAATGCCGAGCGTAGAGATCCAAGGCAGAATCGGCAAAATCTTTTCCACTAGCTTTGGCACCACGAGCCGAATCACCAATCCGCCAATCACCGGCACCAACACCGTCTGCACAATCGAAAGCGCCATCGCGCCCGCATCCACCGCCATATACGATCCGGCCAGCCAACTCGTGAGTAGCGGGGTGAGGATCGGAGCTAGAATGGTGGAAATCGAGGTCATAGTGACGGAGAGTGCCACATCGGCTTTTGCCAAGTATGAGATCACGTTGGAGCTAGTGCCGCCCGGTGCGCAGCCCACCAACACCACGCCCACAGCCACGGCTGCCGGCAGCGCTAGCACTTTCACGATAATCACGGCCAAGAGCGGCATAATCAAATATTGCGCCACCACGCCGATCAAGATTGGCAGCGGGCGGGTGAAAACCAGCTTGAAGTCTGGCAGGGTGAGCGTGAGCCCCATGCCAAACATAATGATCCCGAGTAAGTATGTGACGTATGGGGAGAGCGTGCCGGCCGTGCTTGGCGAGAAATATCCCCAGATTGCCGCTGCGATAATCAGGATTGGGAAAATCGTGACGGCGCGCAGCGCGCTGCGATCTTCGGCGGTGCGCCCTTTAGGTGTGCCGGGCGTAAGCTGTGCTGAGAGTTCATGCGTTTCTTTTGTCATAACGGCCATTTAATAGATGATAGCTAGTGTAGTGCGCGCCCCGTTCGCAATGTGGACGAAAATTTCACATAGTGGATAGTTGGATTGGGTGGTGGTGTGTGCTGAGGTGGAGGTGGGGGCCGGCTTGTGGGTGGAATGATATGGCCTCAGTAGCTATCCAAGAGCTTTATGTGCATAGAGGCAAAATCGGTGGGTGAAATCACGCGCGGAACACGCTGGCGCATCGTGGCTGCAATCGACAGTGGCGGCTCACGCAATGTGAATAAGCTAGTGACGAGAATATCTGCTTGTGCCTGAATTGCCAGATGCAGTAGTAAAGGCGCCCTCGGTGCAGCTGGCATACTTGCGTTTTCATGGTCTGTCGAGGCAATAATGCTGCGATCTGCAGGGGTACTTTCGGAATCAATGAGGGCGAAGAATCTATTTATCTCGGGTGAGAGATCGGGCCAGGAGATAGTTACAGCATTGTGTATGTGTGCTCGAGTGGCTTCAGATATAAGGAGCCTATTTGGCGGAGCGGCGCTTTTGCAGATAGCGCGAGTTAACTCCGTTGAAGGAATGAGAATAGCGGTGAAAATAGCGCTAGCATCGAGCATTACCCTCATTATTTGCTCTTACTTGAGAACTCGATTGGCTAAACAACGCGCCGGCGTTGGTGATGATCATGCACAGCCCGCAACAACGCCATCACGTGGGTGGGGTGGTGAATTTTTGATCGGCGCGCAGCCGCAGAAAAGAGCCTTTGGGTGCGGAGTAAAGCGTACTCGGTGGGGGTGATGATAGCGAGGGAGCCGGAGGCACTTCTTACGAAGACCACCTCACCGCCGGGGGTGATACCGTATTGTCGCCTCAACGCCACCGGAATCGTCACTTGCCCATGGGTAGAAACGTCTGCCCATCCCAGTATTCTCGCCACGGTATTTCCCCTTTCGTAGCGATTGTTGCCAGCATCGGCATGAAAGTGCCATTAAAAAGCTGCGATCAGCGCTTTTTATGTTTTATTTACAAAGCAAAGCTTACGCAGAGAAAAGGCGTTATGTGGGGAAATGAAAAAATCGCGAATAATCCTATTCGCGTGGCAGGCAGCTATGCATTAGCGCTGGCTGAATTGCTACAATTCCTGGTATTGATCTGTGAATTAGGAGAGAAAGCTAGTGGATAATCCAAAGCGGCTAGAGCGGCCAGTAGTGTTACTAGTGAATCTAGGCACGCCAGATAGCCCAGCGCCAGCGGATGTGCGGCCATTTCTGCGAAAATTCCTTGGCGATCCACGCATTATTGAAATGCCGCGCGCCGTGTGGAAGCCAATCTTAGAAGGCATTATTTTGCGCACTCGCCCCAAAGAATCAGGAAAACTCTACGAATCTATATGGGATCTGGGCGAAGTGCAGGGCTCGCCGCTCACCTATTGGAGCGAACAGCAGCGCAAAGCGATTGCTGATCGCCTGGGCGATGCGGCGCACGTGGCTCTCGCAATGCGCTATTCAGATCCAGAAGTGCCAGCCGCTCTTGATTCACTGATGGATCAAGGTTTTCACCGGGTGCTCGTGGTGCCCATATATCCCCAATATTCCGCTACAACTGTGGCGCCCATTATTGATGAAGTGGCACATTGGCTGCTCAAACGCCGAGATCAACCTGAAGTGCGCACGCTGCGCTCATTCCCTGCAGCGCCGGCATATATTAGCGCGCTCGCGCAAGCACTGCGCTGTTATTGGGCTGAGCATGGCGAGCCAAACTTCGAGGCTGGAGATAAACTGCTACTAAGTTTTCATTCGATTCCAGAAGCGATGAGCAAAGCCGGCGATCCCTACAAAGAGGAATGTGAGCTCACGGCCGAGCTGCTCAGAGCCGAGCTTGGCCTCGAACAAGCCAGCGCCGTCACTACTTATCAATCAGTGTTTGGCCCAGCAAAGTGGATAGGGCCAGCCACAATCGACACTGTGCAGCAGCTCGCGGAGGCAGGCTCGCGGCGGGTAGACGTGATCTGCCCAGGTTTCACTTCCGATTGCCTTGAGACGCTCCAAGAAATCGATATGCTCAACCGCGAAACCTTCATGGAAGCAGGCGGAAAAGAGTTCCACTATATTCCCTGGGCAAATGCCGCCGAGCCTTGGCTTGATGCGCTTGAAGAGCAAGTGCGCCTGCGCCTGGCTGGATGGCTCTGAGCATGCATGAATGCAAGCAATCTCACGCTGGCTAGCGAGATTATGAGTGCCGGCTCACCGCCCAGCTGCGCTACACTTATCGCTTAGTGGCTATGATCCGCAATCACCGGGGAGCCTCTGGAAGAAAAGCGTGGCACAGTGCGGCAAAGCACAATAGCTAGCTGATTAGACCCAGACGATTCGCCTCCGTAAGAGGCAAACGAAGCGGCCGAGCGCCGTCACCACAGCGAGCAAGCCGTGGTGCGCTCCAGCTCGGCAAGCGAGGTGGTACCGCGGCCATGCGCAGGCAGCGCAGGGTTCGTCCTCGCCCAGATGATCCCCGATCTCAAGCAGATCTCCAGGATTCAGGCAGAGGAGAACCGAATCATTATGAGCGAGCAGCAGCGATATCCACTTCATCGTGCCGATGACGGCGTGGTGGCAAGCCCGAATATTCCCGCAGTGGAAGAAGACGTGCTGGCATTCTGGAAAGAAGATAGCACTTTCCAGGCTTCCATTGATCAGCGCGATCCAGGCGAGAATGGTTCGAATGAATTTGTGTTCTACGATGGCCCTCCTTTTGCTAACGGCTTGCCTCACTATGGGCATCTGCTCACCGGCTACGTGAAAGACGTGATTGCCCGCTTCCAAACACAGCGCGGGCATCGCGTAGAGCGCGTCTTTGGCTGGGATACCCACGGGCTCCCAGCCGAACTCGAAGCCGAGCGGATCCTCGGCATCACCGACAAGAGCCAGATCGAAGAAATGGGTATCGAAAAATTCAACGCTGCCTGCCGCGAATCGGTGATGACCTACGCCGAAGAATGGAAGCATTACGTCACCCGCCAAGCGCGCTGGGTGGATTTCGAGCACGATTACCGCACCTACTATCCCACCTTCATGGAATCGGTGATCTGGGCGTTCAAGCAGCTCTACGATAAAGGTTTGGCCTACGAGGGCTACCGCGTGCTGCCATATTGCTGGAACGATGGCACCCCGCTCTCCAACCACGAGCTCAAGATGGACGACGAGATCTATCAAGACCGCACCGACCAGACCGTGACGGTGGGCCTGCGGCTAGAAACAGGCGAGCTGGCATTGATCTGGACCACCACGCCCTGGACGCTTCCGGCCAACCTCGCCGTGGCGGTAGGCCCCGATATTGATTATGTGCGGGTGACGCCGAAGGAAGGCGAACTTGCAGGTGAGACGCTCATTCTCGCCCAGGCGCGCATGGGCGACTTCGCCAAAGAGCTCGGCGAAGAGCCCGAAGTTTCTGCTCCTTTTAAAGGCATTGAGATCGTGGGCCTGAATTATGCGCCGATCTTTGGATACTTTGAAGCCGCGAAGGCTGAAGCTGTGGCCGCGGGCACGGCCGATGAGCCCGGGCATGCTGGCCCAGGCTCAAATGCGTGGACGATCATCCCCGGCGATTACGTGAGCACCGAAGACGGCACTGGCCTCGTGCACATTGCTCCTGCTTTCGGTGAAGATGATATGATCGTGGGCCAGCAAGCCCATATTGGTGTGGTGGTGACGGTGGATGGGGATGGCAACATCACCCCAGATGTGGCTGATTACGCTGGCATGAACGTGTTTGAGGCCAACCGCTACGTGGTGGCAGATCTGCGCGACGTCACTGGCCCAATCGCAGCGCGAGCCCCAGAGCAGCGCGCCCGCCTGGTGCGCACCGCCAGCTATACGCACTCCTATCCGCATTGCTGGCGCTGCCGCAAGCCGCTGATCTACAAAGCAGTGAGCTCCTGGTTTGTGAAAGTCACTGATTACCGCGATCGCATGGTGGAACTCAACCAGCAAATCACCTGGATGCCCGATCATATCAAAGACGGCATTTTTGGCAATTGGCTTTCGGGTGCTCGCGACTGGAGCATTTCGCGCAACCGCTATTGGGGTACCCCGATCCCGGTGTGGAAGAGCGACAATCCAGAATATCCGCGCGTGGACGTGTACGGCAGCTTCGAAGAAATCGAGCGCGATTTTGGGCGGCTCCCGCTGGGCCCAGATGGCGAACCAAACCTGCACCGGCCATACATTGACGATCTCACCCGCCCGAACCCAGATGATCCTACCGGCAAGAGCACGATGCGCCGCATCCCTGACATTCTCGACGTGTGGTTCGATTCTGGCTCAATGCCTTATGCCCAAAAGCATTATCCTTTTGAAAATCGTGACTGGTTTGAGCATCACTTCCCAGGCGATTTTATCGTGGAATACATTGGGCAGGTGCGTGGCTGGTTCTACGTGATGCATGCGCTGAGCACGGCGCTCTTCGACAAACCATCCTTCTTGAGCTGTATCTCGCACGGGATCGTGCTGGGCAACGATGGGCGCAAAGCCTCAAAGAGCCTGCGCAATTATCCTGATCCGATGGAGATGTATGAAAAGTACGGCTCCGACGCGGTGCGCTGGCTGCTGATGAGCTCGCCAGTGCTGCGTGGCGGCAACCTCGTGGTGGCTGAAGAAGGCATCCGCGAGGCCGTGCGCCACGTGATCCTCCCGCTGTGGAACACCTACTATTTCTTCACGCTCTATGCTGGGGCCTGCAATGGCGGCAAGGGTTACGTGGCGAAATCACTCGATATTTTCGCTGGCGGCGAAGGCGAGGCTGTAGCAAGCACGCTAGCCGGGCTCGAGGTGATGGACCGCTACCTTTTGGCTCGCACCAAAAAGCTGGCAGATGCCGTGCGCGAAGATCTTGATGGGCTCGATATTCCTAGCGCCACCGCGCGGGTGCGTGATTATGTAGATTTACTCACCAACTGGTACGTGCGCACTGGCCGCGATCGCTTCTGGGCAGAAGACACCCGCGCTTTTGATACGCTCTATACCTCCTTTGAGGTAGTGATGCGCGTGGTGGCGCCGCTGCTGCCGCTGCTCGCTGAAGAAATGTGGCGTGGCATCACGGGCTCCCGCTCAGTGCACCTCACCGATTGGCCGCATTTCTCGCCGAAGGTGGCCAATGATGAGCTGGTGGCCGTGATGGATCAGGTGCGCGAAGTAGTCTCCAATGCCCACGCTTTGCGCAAGGCTGAGAAACTGCGCGTGCGCCTCCCGCTGGCCAAACTCACTGTGGTCACTGATAAAGATCTTGCGCCATTCGCGGAGCTGATTGCCAGTGAAGTGAACGTGAAGCAGGTGGAGGTGATTCCAGCTGAAGAATCTGGCCTCGCCGTCACTCAGAATCTTGCGGTGCTGCCGCGCGAATTGGCTCCAGACATGCGCAAACTCACCTCGCAGCTCTTCAAAGCAGCGCGCGAAGGCGATTGGGAGCTGGCTGCTGATGGCGAGAGCGTGACTATGCATGTGGCCGGCGGCGTGCAGCTAGCCCCGAACCAGTTTGAGCTCACCACGGCCGTGACGGCGGAGGAAGGCTCCGTGGCGGCAGTGCTCAGCGATGGGGTGTTCGTAGTGCTAGATACTGTGCTCACGCCCGAGCTAGAAGCTGAAGGCTATGCCCGCGATGTGATCCGCGCGATCCAAGATCAGCGCAAGGCAGACGATTTGAACATCGCTGACCGCATTAAGCTCACGCTGCGCGTGCCCGAGGATAAACTCGAGGCAGTGCAGGCCAATCTGGAGATGATCAAGGCAGAGACGCTCTCGCTCGAAGCCGACGTGGCTGGGGGCGCCGAGGGCCTCGAAGTGGCAGTGGCGAAGATTGGCTAATCGTTAGGCGTTCGGGCGGGCATTCCCTCAGGACGAAAAGAGGGGACCCCGCCGTCGCGGCGCGTGTCTATTCAGACACGCGCTCCGGCACCCGATTCGTCCTTCCGGGAAAACCCTTCCGAACGCATACGAGTTACTGTTTTCAGGGTAGATATCCGAGGAGTTGAAAGGTCTGAGATGAATAAGGATCAGCAGCATATACCGGACGATATGGACAGGGAAGATGCACGGGTGATTCTCGAGGCATTGGATGAGGATGTGGAAGCGGGCGGGGTGAATGATTACGATGAGGCGCTCGCGGCTTTGCTTACGAGCTCGCTCATCGCTGGCCCTGATCCGAGCATCCTAGAAGATGTGAAGGCTGCGCCTGATCCGGCGCAGCAACTCGCCGATGATACGGCGCTCGATGCCCGCGTGGAGGAAATCTACCAACAGATCATGGCCCGCGCGCCCGAGCACAAGGTGCAACCCAGCACTGAGCGGGTGGAGCATTGCTTGACGCTGCTTGGTGATCCGCAGCATGCATATCGCAGTATCCATATCACGGGCACGAATGGCAAAACCTCCACTTCACGCATGATCGAAGCGCTGCTGCGCGAGCAAGGGCTGCGCACTGGGCGCTACACTTCGCCGCACCTGAACTCGGTGCGAGAGCGAATCAGCATTGATGGTCGCGCGATTTCGCGTGCGGATTTCATCGAAACCTGGGAAGAGGTGGAGCCTTTTATTGAGCTCACCGACCAGTGGAGCCTTGCGGAGCGTGACGGCGAGCGGATGAGTTTCTTCGAGGTGCTCACGGTGATGGCCTATGCGGCTTTTGCGGTGGCGCCGATTGACGTGGCTGTGATGGAAGTGGGTATGGGCGGCCAATGGGATGCCACCAACGTGATTGATGCCGATGTGGCAGTGCTGATGCCGGTGGCACTGGATCACACTCAGTGGCTCGGCAACACTATCGAGGAGATTGCCACCGAGAAGCTCGGGATTGTAAAGCAAGGAAAAGTGCTGGTAGCTGCCCCGCAGCAGGATTCGGTGAATGCGCTGATTGATCAGCGGGTGAAGGCGCTGGATGTGCAGCTGTATCGCGCGGGCGCGGATTTCCGCACGCTCAGCCGAGAGCAAGCCGTAGGGGGCCAGCTCGTGACGGTGCAAACGCCGTCGCATGTGTATCGAGATGTGCCGGTGATGATGCTCGGCGCTTATCAGGCGCGCAACGTGGCTGTGGCGCTCACTGCTGTGGAAGCCTTCTTTGAGGGCCGGGCGCTGAGCGATGAGGTGGTAGAGCATGCCCTGATGGCCACGCGTTCGCCGGGGCGGCTCGAGATCGTGAAGGGCTCGCCGGCGATTATTGTGGATGGTTCGCATAATCCGCATGGTGCGGCAGCCACGGCCGAGGCGCTAGAAGAAGCATTCCCTGGCCCGAAAGTGGCGGTATATGCGGCTATGGCCGATAAGGATATTGAGGGTGTGCTGGGTGTGCTTGAGCCGGTGTTTGCGGCTGTGGTGGTGACGCAGATGCCGGGCGAGCGTGCGGCAGCCGTGGAGGATTTGGGTGAGATTGCGCGCGAGGTGTTCGGCGAGGATCGCGTGCGCGTGGAGCCTGATCTAGGAAATGCGATTGCACAGGCTGCTGATTTGGCTGAGAGTATTGATCCTGAGGCGCTGGCGCCAGCGTCCGTGACGGTGATTGGCTCAATCATGTTGGCTGCCGAAGCCCGCGAATTGCTCGGGGCGCGCCAGGTGGATGAGGCGTAGGCTTTTTAATCTTCGAGTACCAGCGTGAGCTGGCGGGGGCGCGGTTTCTTTGCTGGTATTCGGGCGGAGAGCTCTGCTGCTGTGATGCCGGCAGATTGCAACTGGGATGCGGCAAAAGCTGCGAGCTCATCTCCATCTTGAGGGGGATTGTCTGCTCGCAGCAAGGCTCCTGCTAGCAGGCCCCGATAGTGCTTAGCCATGTGGCTGATCACTTTGCGTTTGCCGGCCTGCTCCCGCACAGCCGTCACTTCCACCCAATCGGCATCATTTGGAGGATCCCACACTCGGTAAGCTCCCGAACGGCAATCCACCACCAATTCGGCGCCAGCGAGTGCAATAGCTTTTAACTCGCTGTGCCACAACGCGCTCAGCTTGCCCGCCTGGGGCAGTGCCACGCCCATAGCTAAGCGATAATCGGGAATCAAATCGAGTGGTTTCGTAACTCCGAAGAGCCCGGAGAAAATGAGTAGTTGATCTTGGGCGCTTGCGCGCAACTGCGTGCCGGCAGCAGCGCCATCATCGCAGGCGCTTAATGCGAGCGCTTTATAGAGCACGCCGGTGTAGAGCTCGATAGCGGGCGCGCATGGCTGGCTGAGCAGTTCGCGCTGCGCACGCACAGTGCTGGCCACACTTTTTCCGACTCCCAGGATTTCTAGCGCATCAGGGCGCCCTGATATTTTAATCAGTTCAGCAATGAGCTGCTCGCGAGCAGGGGAGAGCTGCGGGAAGCTCAGTGCCCCCAACTCCAGCTTAGGCCCGAAACTTGGCGGGGTCTTGCCTTCAGAGGGGGGAAGCAAAATTTTCATGGTGCCAGCTTAGCAAGCCTGCACGCTCACCCCTATTCGGGCCCGCTGCGGCCCGAATAGGGCAGAAACTGCGCCACTATTAGCCACAATTACACATCGGCTAGCGCTTTGCGCCGTAGAATTGCGTTATGGCGAAAAATATCAACAATGCGCAACTCGTGGTAGTGATCGGCGGTGGCCCTGGCGGCTACGAAGCGGCCCTGCAAGCGCGCGCCTATGGCGCCCAAGCAGTGCTGATCGAAAATCAGGGCCCAGGTGGCTCTGCAGTGCTCACCGACGTGATCCCCTCCAAAACTCTCATTGCCTCTGCAGCCTGGATGGACAACGTCTCTCGCGCTCGCGAACTCAAAATTGCAGAAGAAGGCGATGCTTCCTATAAAGCAGATCTGCTTGGCATTTTTGAGAGAGTCTCGCGCTTGGCGAATGATCACAGCACCGAGATCGCAAACCGGCTGCGTGACGCCGGTGTGCAGGTGATCTCCGGCACTGGGCAGATTCTGGCAGAAACATGCGAAAATGGCCGCCGCATCGTCACCGTGAAAGAAGATCCCTCGCAGCGCTTCGAGGCCGACGTGGTGCTCCTCGCCACTGGCGCTCGGCCGCGAGAGCTTCCAGATGCAAAGCCCGATGGCAAGCGGATTCTCACCTGGAAGCAGATCTATAGCCTCAAAGAAGTGCCTCAGCATCTGATTGTGGTGGGCTCGGGAGTTACTGGCGCCGAATTTGCTGCTGCTTTCAACTCTGTGGGTGTGCGAGTGACGTTGGTGAGCTCGCGTGATCGCGTGCTGCCCAATAACGACCCCGATGCTGCTGAGCTGATCCAGCGCGTCTTCGAGAGCAATGGCGTGGAAATTCGAGGCAATGCGAGAGCTGACGCAGCGCGAGTAGAGGGCGATAAAGTGATCGTCACACTCGGGGATGGCAGCGAGATCGAAGGCTCGCACGTGCTCATGGCTGTGGGTGCGATCCCCAACACTGATGGCATCGGCCTGGAGGAAGCTGGTGTGGAGCTCAATGAGCGTGGCTTCATCGTCACCGATCGAGTTTCGCGCACTACAGCTAACCGCATTTATGCTGCCGGCGACTGCACGGGCGTATTTTTGCTCGCTTCCGTGGCTGCGGAGCAAGGCCGGATTGCCATGGCTCACGCCTTGGGCGATGCCGTGGAGCCGCTGCGCCTAGATCAGATTTGCTCGAATATTTTCACCAACCCAGAGATCGCTGCTGTGGGCGTCACGCAGGCGCAAGTGGATTTAGGGGAAGTGGATTGCGTGCAGATGATGCTGCCTGTGCATCGCAATGCGCGAGCCAAGATGCGCGGTATAAATGAAGGCTTCGTGAAGATTTTCGCGCGGCGAAATACCCGCGCTATTGCGGGGGCCGTGCTGTGCTTGCAGTATGCTGGCGAGTTTATTTTCCCGATCACGCTCGCTGTGAAGAACCGGCTCACTGTGGATGAATTTGCCTCCACCTTCACAGTATTTCCTTCGATTTCTGGCACTATCACGGAGACGGCGCGCCAGCTGCATAAGCGCGTGGAGGATTACTAATAGCGTGACTGCGCGCCCATAGCGCTACCTTTACTGATTCATGGAAGACTACAACCTATGGCACATAAAGTGAAATACAAAAAAGGGCCAGTGACTATCCAGGGCACGATTCCGCCCAGCACCACTGATGCTCGGCTCTTGGCGCCCAGTGAGGATGCCAGTTTTATTCACAGCGATATGTGGCGCATTATGCGCATTCAAAGCGAATTCGTGGAAGGCTTCGGGGCGCTCGCTGGGCTCGGGCCTGCCGTCTCTATTTTTGGTTCGGCGCGAGCCAAACCCGGCACCCACTGGTATGAGGAGGGTGTGAATCTCGGCGGCCTGCTTGCCCGTGAAGGCTTCGCCGTGATCACTGGTGGCGGGCCTGGAATGATGGAGGCTGCCAGTAAAGGCGCCTTTGAGGCTGGTGGGCAAGCAGTGGGCTTAGGTATCGAGCTGCCATTTGAGCAGCATACGAATGAATACGTGACCACGGAGCTCAACTTCCGCTATTTCTTCGTGCGCAAGCTCATGTTTGTGAAATATGCGCAAGCATTCGTGGGGCTGCCTGGCGGTTTTGGCACGATGGATGAGCTTTTCGAGGCGCTCACCCTGATGCAGACCCACAAGATTTCCGGATTCCCGATCGTGCTTATGGGCAAAGAGTATTGGGCTGGGCTCGTGGATTGGATCCGGGAGCGAATGGTAGCTGAAGGCATGATTGCGCCCAGTGACGGCGATATCTTTTCCGTGGTAGACACTGCCCAGGATGCGGTGACGGCGGTGCTATGCGGAGTGCGCCGGCTCGCCGATGAGAAGCGGGCGAGCGCGGATTGAATCAAGGGTGAATCATGGGGTCTGCCCCCCCCGTGCCTACTCAGGTGTGAATTATGGGGGGCGGCCCTCCTGGCTCACTGGCACATTCCCCTGACTCACCGGCGTGATCGGCGGGCGCCTTGAATAGCGCGGCGGCACTATTGCCCGATTTTGGCGATATAGCGTAAAATAAAGCAAGAATGTGCATGCAATCTCGTTAATTTCTCAATGCGCATAGATTGGGTAGCTTACCGGGCTGCACGTTGAGCAAAGGAGCAGACAATGGCAGCAATGAAACCGCGAACTGGCGATGGCCCGCTTGAGGCAGAACGCGACAATCACGGTACCACGCTACGTATTCCACTTGAAGGTGGCGGGCGCATGGTGCTCGAGATGAAAGACGAAGAAATCGCTGAGCTGCATGCCGTGCTCGGAAAAGTAATAGAGCTAAAAAAGTAGCGGCCAGCACGAAGTAATGGTCGGCACTAAAATAGCGCCTGACACTAAATATCGGCCGGCGGGCTATTGCTTAACAGCCATAATGATGCCATCGCTCAACGGTAGCAAACTGGCACGCACGCGCTCATCGGCAAGCAGCTCATGGCCAAGATCCCGCAGCGCCGCGGTGATCGCATCGCGGCGCACTGGATCTGCCACTAGATCCTTATAGAGCGCGTGCGCCAGAAGCAGGATGCCGCCGGGGCGCAACATCCGCAAAGCTTCCTCCACATCCCCGGCGGCCTCGAGCGGATCGCCGTCAATGAGCACGAGATCATACGATTCGGCGGCGAGGCGGGGCAAAATATCTGCACTGCGCCCATTAATGAGCCGATACCGCCCCGCGCGCAGGCCCGCCGCGGCGAACGCTTCGCGCGCCGCGGCTTGCGCCACCGGCTCAATATCGATTGAAGTAAGCGTGGAGCCGGTGGCGCCAGCGAGCAGGCCGAGCCCGCTCACTCCGGTGCCAGTGCCCACTTCGGCGATTGTCTTCACCGATGGTAGCGAAGCGATAGCACGCAAAAATGCGCAGCTAGCCACTGAGAGGGCCTCAATCCCGAGCTCGGCGGCCTGCTCGCGGGCCTGTTTGGCCGCAGTATCGCTCTCTAGCACCGCCTCTTCGGCGTAGAGCCATGATGCTGCTTTCTCATTGGCGTGCGCCATTATTTTCCTCGCTTCTCTAGCCATCAAATCTGCTACTGGCCACTATACAGCCAGCCAACACTAAAAGTTGTGCGCCGAGGGCAGCCTGGTTTCACAAAGCCGAGAGCAGCCTAGTTGTACAAAGCTGGGGCAGCCTAGCTGAAAAATAGCGGGGCACAGCTTAAGATTTGCCCCCCGCTACTGGATATTTAATTGCGCTGGAGCAGCAGCACTAGCGATTGCTAGTTTTTCACTGGCTGTACCCCAAGCTCACGCCCGGAGAGCCCGCGCGCCCGGTGCGCCAGCGCATCGGCGGCGCCGCGCATCTGCTGCGCGGCCTCAGATTCGCCTTCACCCACGGCGAGTGGCTGGCCATGATCGCCGCCTTCGCGTAGCTCTTGCTCGAGCGGCACCCGCGCCAACACTGGCACTTTGTATCCCAGAATCTGGCCCAGCCGCACGGCCACGGCGTCACCGCCACCAGCACCGAAGAGCGGCATCTTGGAGCCATCAGGCATGGCAAGGTAGCTCATGTTTTCGATCACGCCCACCACGCGCTGGTTAGTTTGCTTGGCCATCATGCCGGCGCGCTCGGCCACCTCGGCAGCAGCTGCCTGCGGCGTGGTCACCACCACGATCTCTGCATTGGGGATGAGCTGCGCCACCGAGATTGCGATATCGCCGGTGCCTGGCGGCAGATCGATGAGCAGCGTGTCAAGGTCGCCCCAATATACGTCTGCGAAGAATTGTTCTAGCGCGCGGTGCAGCATTGGGCCGCGCCACACCACGGGCGAATTGTCTGGCATAAACATGCCGATGGAGATCACTTTCACTCCGTGCGCCACGGGCGGGATGATCATATTGTCAACCACCTGTGGGGCAGTGCGCACGCCCATCATTTGCGGGATCGAGAAGCCATAAATATCGGCGTCCACAATGCCCACATTGAGCCCTTGCGTAGCCATTGCGGAAGCGAGGTTCACCGTCATAGAGCTTTTTCCCACGCCGCCTTTGCCGCTGGAAATCGCGTACACGCGGGTGAGTGAGCCTGGCTGTGCAAAGGGAATCACTGGCTCAGCTCCGCCGCGCAGTTTTTCGCGTAGCTCTTTTTGCTGCTCTGAGGTCATGGCGGAAGTTTCCACCGTCACCGCAGTCACGCCTGCTACGGCACCTGCGGCTTTGCGCACGTCCGCTTCGATGGTGCTCGCCATCGGGCAGCCAGCCACAGTGAGCCGAATTTCCACCGTCACCGCTCCGTCATCGGCCACGCGCACGGCCCCCACCATGTTGAGGTCTGTGATTGGCCTGCGTATTTCTGGATCCATTACGTGCGTGAGCGCCTCACGCACTGCTTCTTCAATATTTGCCATGGCTCTATCCTATCGGCGTGTTTGGTGGCGCTCCAATTGGGAGAGGAGGGGAGTATATCAGCCCAAAGGAGGATGCAATGCCGGCGCGGCAGTGCGATAATCGAAGGCGCGAGCGCAGCGAGCATCTTTAGTGATGCCGCTGTGAAGGTGACGTAGTAGTTTCGCGGGCCTGGATGTGCCGCGTATCAAAGTAGGGATGAGTGCAGAGAAATGATGAGTGAAGAAAAAGCGCCCCAAAGCGCTCCTCAAAGCCTGGCCGAGCGGGGAGCCAACCGCAGCAATCAGCCTAAAAACGAAGCTTTCCGAAAATATATCGGCGAAGATTGGGGGCAGCGGCCTCCAGGCCCGCAGCGCATGGCGGTGGCAGACTACACTCCGGCTCGCCGTGCTGCCCTCGCCGCAAAGTTTCCCGGCGAGCGCCTAGTGATCCCCGCCGGTGAGCTCACCGTGCGCTCAAATGACACTGATTATCGCTTCCGCGCCCACTCTGCCTTTTCGCATCTCACCGGGATTGGCGGCGAGCGCGAGCCAGGGGCCGTGCTGGTGATTCATCCCAGTGGCGATACGATTCTATATTTCCATCCGCGGGCTTCGCGCAGCTCCGAGGAGTTCTATGCTGATTCGCGCCACGGCGAGTTTTGGGTGGGGGCGCGCCCAAGCTTGGCCGATATCACCGCATCCACCGGGATTAAAGCGAAACATATTGATACTTTGCGCGACGATCTGGCCAAAGATTTGGGTGCTCACTCGGTGCAGTTGCGCGCGATATCGAGCTCTGATGCAGCTATTGCCGAGCTCGTAGCGCAGTTGCGCTCCCAGAATGGTTTGGCCACTGGCGAGGCCGCCTCCCAGCAAGATGATCAGCTTGCTGAAGCCGCCTCAGAGCTGCGGCTTATCAAAGATGCTTGGGAGATTGAAGAGATGCGCAAAGCTGTGGCTGTGACGGCCGATGGTTTCGATGAGATCATTCGAGCCATCCCGCGGGCCACCGGGCATTGGCGTGGCGAGCGCGTGATTGAAGGCGCTTTTGGTGCTAAAGCCCGAGAAGAAGGCAATGGTTTGGGGTATGAAACGATTGTGGCCAGTGGCAACCACGCCAATACGCTGCATTGGATCACCAACGATGGCCAGGTGAAGCCCGGAGATTTAATGCTAGTGGATGCCGGCGTTGAGCTAGATTCGCTCTACACTGCGGACATCACCCGCACGCTGCCCGTGGATGGCCATTTCACGCCCGCACAGCGCAAGGTGTATCAAGCTGTGCTCGATGCGTGCGAGGCGGCACTCGCTAAAGCTAATGAGAAGGGCGCGCGCTTTCAAGATGTGCACGAAGCCGCAATGGAAGTGATCGCAGATCGGCTCGCTCAGTGGGGGATTTTGCCTGGTAGCGCCGAGGATTCGCTCGCTCCTGAGGGGCAGTATCACCGGCGCTGGATGCCGCATGGCACCTCCCACCATCTTGGCATCGACGTGCACGATTGTGCGCAAGCTAAGCGGGAGCTTTACCGCGAAGCGGTGCTTGAGCCAGGTATGGTGTTTACGATCGAGCCAGGCCTTTATTTCCGGGCAGATGATCTGAAGGTTCCTGTGGAATTGCGTGGCATTGGCGTGCGTATCGAGGATGACGTGGTGATCACCGAGCATGGCGCTGAGCGAATTTCGGAGGGGATTCCGCGCGAGCCTGATGCTGTGGAGGCCTGGATGGCGCGCGTGTGGGGATCGGCTAAGTGAGCGCTCGCCGTGGCGAATGGAGCTCGAGGCGCAGCGAATAGGCGCACAGCGTGAAATAATAGGATGATACTTGGAGGCGAAGGAGGCTCACTATGGTGACGACGGGGCGCAGTGGGCAGCAGCATAAAACGCGCGTATTCGTAGGGCGCTTAGCGGGCACCGATGTATTTGACCCCATCGGGGATCGTATTGGCCGCGTGAAAGACGTGGTGGTGATGTTTCAGCTGCAAGGCGAGCCGCTCGTGGTGGGGCTCGTGATTGAAGTGGTAGGCAAGCGCCGGGTATTCATGCCACTCACGCGCGTCACCGCAATCGAGGGTGGCCAAGTGATCACCACGGGCTTGATGAATATTCGCCGCTTTGAGCAGCGCCCGGTGGAGACGCTCGTAGTGGGCGAAGTGCTTGATCGGCGTGTGATGTTCCGTGACGGTGCCGGCACAGCCATTGTGGAAGATGTGGCAATCACTCGCACTCGCTTGCGTGAATGGCGCCTCACAGAGCTTTTTGTGCGCATGGAAACGGTCGGAAAAACGCCTAAAGTGGGATATGAGGCTGGCCAGACCCATATCGTGCCCATCGCCGCCGTCACTGGGCTTAATAATAAGCTTGCCAATCAAGGTGCAGATGCCCTCGTGGCGCAGCTCGAAGGGCTTAAAGCGCCAGATGTGGCGGATGTGCTGCGGGATTTGCCTAGAGAGCGGCTGATAGCGGTGGCTAATCATCTTGGAGATGAGCGGCTTGCCGATGTGCTCGAGGAGCTCGGTGACGACGAGCGGGTGGCTATCGTGAGTGGCATCAGCGTAGAGCGCGCGGCTGACGTGCTCGAAGTGATGCAGCCAGATGATGCGGCCGATCTCGTGAATGAGCTTCCAGATGCGCAAGCGGAAATTTTGCTTTCGCGCATGCTTCCAGATGAAGCTGAAGATGTGCGGCGGCTGATGAGCTACGGCGAGCGTAGTGCGGGCGGTTTGATGACCACCGAGCCAATCGTTTTGCCTCCCGATGCTTCAGTGGCCACGGCCATGGCGCATGCGCGGCGCGCCGATATTCCGCCGGCGCTGGCCTCAATGGTGTTTGTGTGCCGCCCTCCGCTGGAAACTCCCACGGGCAAGTTCCTGGGGGTGGTGCATATTCAGCGGCTGTTGCGCGAAGCGCCAAGCTTGATGATCGGCAATATTATTGACAAAGATATTGAGCCAGTGGCTCCTGAAGATGGTATTGGCCGCGTCACTCGTCTGCTCGCCACCTATAATCTCACCTCGATTCCCGTGGTGGATGATGGGATCTTGCTCGGCGCCGTATCGGTGGATGACGTGCTTGACCATTTGCTCCCTGAGCATTGGCGTGACGTGGATGAGACGCTGCTTGATGAGGCTGTGGATGCGCGCTATGCGGCCGATGCTGAGGAAAACGATGCCGAGGATTTAGTGGCGCAAGCTGATCAGCAAGCGGCTCACTCCGAAGATTTAGCGGAAAGCGAGGTGAAGTGAGATGGCAGATTATTTCGATCAACCACTCGATGCGCGCGGACGCAAGCGCACCCGGCGCCCTTGGGATAGTGAAACCACGGGCCTGGTAGCTGAGAAAATCGCGCGTTTCACTGGCACCCCTCGCTTTCTGATCTATCTCACCGTATTCGTGGTGATTTGGATTGCGTGGAATTCGCTGGCTCCAGATGCGTGGCGTTTCGATTCTTCGCAGATTGGCTTTACGGCGCTCACGCTCATGCTTTCGCTACAGGCGAGCTATGCGGCGCCGCTGATTTTGCTCGCGCAGAATCGGCAAGACGATCGCGATCGCGTCACTGCCCAAAATGATCGCCTCACGGCGCAGCGAAATTTGGCAGATACGGAATATATCACTCGCGAGATTGCTGCGCTGCGTTTGGCTTTGGGAGAGGTGGCCACTCGTGATTTTGTGCGCTCTGAGCTGCGCGATGCCTTGGAAGATTTGGCGGGCGGGGAGCACTCGAGGCTGCTGCATTCGCTTTTGGCGGGGCGTGACGCCGTGATTGCGGAGCGCGAGGGGCAGCTTGAGGCGCGAGATGCGCGAATTGCTCGCCTGGAAGAGCGCTTGAGCGAGCTAGAGCGCGGGCGTGGCTGAGTGTCGGTGGCTGGCGGCTAGGGTGGAGTGACGGTGATGGGTGAGATTCGTATTGATTTGCACACCCATTCTTCGGCGAGTGATGGCACTGATGCGCCGGAGCTGATGGCGCAGTTGGCGCGTGATGCTGGCTTGGCCGCCTTGGGGCTCGCTGATCACGATACGGTGGCTGGCTGGGAAGCGGCTAGTGTGGGTGCTAAAGCGGCGGGTGTGACGCTGGTGCGTGGCATTGAAATGACGGCGCATATGCTGGTGGATCCTGCTGAGCATCCTGATGCTGAGCGGCGAGTGAGCGTGCACATGTTGGGATATCTTTTTGATCCCAGTGAGCCGCAGATGGCGGCGCATATGGCTGCGATGTGCACGGCTCGTGAGGATCGGGCTCGTGAAATTGTGGATCGGCTGGCGGTGGATTTTCCGATCTCGTGGGAGCTGGTGCAAGAGTATCGGGAGCCTGGTGCGCCGGTGGGTCGGCCGCATATTGCCGATGCGCTGGTGGCATTGGGGGTGGGGGAGAATCGTTCGGCGATTTTTGCGAAGGTGCTTGCAAGCACTTCGCAATATTATGTGCCTAATAAGTCTGCTTTGGCCACTGATGCAGTGCAGTGGATTCGGGCGGCTGGCGGTAAAGCTGTGTTGGCGCATCCTAAGGCCAATGCGCGCGGCAACTATTTGCCGGATAGTGCGATCCGCGATCTTGCCGAAGCTGGGCTTTTTGGCCTCGAAGTGGAGCATCGAGATAACACTTTGAGCGAGCGGCCAGCTTTGGCGGCGCTCGCCAAAGAGCTTAGGCTGGCTCGCTTTGGTGCGAGCGATTATCACGGCACTGGCAAGCCCAATCGCATGGGTGAAAATCTCACCAGCCCCGAGGTGCTTGATCTTCTGGCGGCTGGCGCTTTCCTGCCGCTTATTTAGCTGCTCGCCCACTCGCGGCAGCGCCGGCTCCGTCGCTCCGCCTGTGCTCCGGCTTGAATAATCGCTTTGAGCAAATCATTTATGCATCGCAGTGTGCGTTTATCTTGCTTCTGCCAATAAAGATAATGCTCCCATGCCAGCGCAGTGAAAGATACGTTAGGCATCTTCTCCTGCCATTTCTTCCAACTCTTCTATAGTTTTAGTGACAAGCTTCCCATCGGCCAGCTGCGCTTCGCTCTGTTTGATCATTGCCAAATATTCGCGGTTATTCAGCTCTCGCTTATATTCAAGATAAAGCCGATATGCCTCCTGTGAAATTAATGCAACGTTTTGATTTCCCGCTCTCGGAATCAGCACATATTCTCCAGCAGCAGCCATATCTAAATACCGCTTCATATTTGCTCGCACATCAGATTGCTTTACGATCACCATAAGCCCTCCAATTAGTACTATAAATAGTACTAATTTAAGTACGTTTTCAATAAGATCCAAGTGCTTCGTGGTTTTCATCCTTGTCGCCATTAGATGTTGGCATCCTATAATATAGCTAAATAGTTTTAATAGTGATACTATATCGCTGTGGGTAGCAGTATTACAGACATTGTTGCAAAAATGCGCATCGCACCCGCACAGATTCGATTCCAAGATCTTGCAAAGGTGTGCGAGCACTATTTTGGTGCTCCGCGAATTTCAGGCTCTTCACATCATGTATACAAAACGCCGTGGGCGGGAGATCCGCGTGTGAATATTCAAAATTACAACGGGAAAGCTAAGCCTTATCAGGTGTGGCAAGTAATCAAAGCGATTGAACGGATGGGTGAGGAAAATGAAACCGACCAGCATTGATGAAGCAAGGGCGCATTACGCAATGGAATGGTACACCTATCGCGTAATTTGGAGCGAAGAGGATGATGCATTTATTGGGCTTGTGGCTGAGTTTCCTTCGCTTTCATGGGTTGCCGACACACAAGAAGATGCCTTTGCGGGAATTCGCTCCACCGTCACGGCTGTGCTCAAAGATTTGCAAGAGCTCGGAGAGCCTGTTCCTGAACCTTTCTCAAAACGCTCCTATTCGGGCAAATTTCAAGTGCGTATTCCGCCAGAGCTGCATCGGCGCCTCGCCGCTGAAGCTGCTGCGCAAAATGTTTCACTCAACCGGCTCGTGGCAAACCGCCTAGCTGCATAACGAAGGGTGGAGTGACGGCGGTGTGTGCCAGCGTGGGCTGGGGTGACGGCGGCAGCGCCGGCTCCGTCACTCAAGCTCAAACATCCTCGCATTTCGCATCGCTCAATGCTGCGGAACTCGCAGTCGCGCCGAATCCGGCGCTCCGCCTGTGCTGCGTCGCCTAGCGTGGTTTCAGCGTGTAGTGAGTTGCTGGTAGAGCTCAAAGAGGTGGGCCACTATTTCAGAATAATATGGCTCGAAAAAGGAAGCCCCGGCGCTGGCCTACAACACCTACTCGACGGCAACCCAGCCACAAGAACGAAAGGCCACGCCAAAGATTTCTTTGCTAGAAGCTAATCAGCGTAGTGCCCACGGCAACTTTTAAGTGCTTCGCGAGGTCAGACCCCATGAAGCACAGCCTCTTGAGAAGTTTCACGCATTGCTCACCTCAATTGCTCAGCACAGAGTTTGGCAATAAGCAGCTCAATATCTCTTTTTGAATAGACAATTCGCATTACGTTCACTCTTAAATTGGGGTGATCAACTGTATAGATCGCAATAAAGTTGCCTATTTTCAATAGTCGAAATTCTGCGCCAGAATAACGATTGGTTCCGCAAATACGTTTCGATAAGGGAAAGTGCTCAAGCGATAAGATTCGATGTTCTATATTTTCCATATAGCGGCGATAAGAATCTGGTAATTGAAAGTAATCTTTTGCAAGCATGGCAATCTCACGTAAATCTTTCTCAGCCGAATGGGTGAGTGCCACATAGAAACTATCCACGATATTCGCCTTCAGCTAATTTGCTCAGTAATCAAATTCTTGGTGCAAACTATCAAAGACTTTTTTGGCGCTGGCCGTTCTTCCGGCTGCGATATCATCAAAACCCGCTTGCAATAATTCTCGCTGCTTTACAGCAGATAAGGCAGAAAAATCCGTGAAACTAGGCGGGTCTTGCATCCGCACAGAAAACGGCAATCCGCGGTGCAATACAATCTGGCGGTAAAACATGCTTATTGCCCCCGAAGCCGGCACACCGAGCTGAGCTAATATGCTCTCTGCCTCTGCTTTCAGCTTTGGATCAATACGAGTGGTAATTGTGGCAGTCTTCGCCATACTAGCCTCCTACGCTTTAGCTGCATCACTAATGCACTGCAATTGTACTGCATAATGCGTGATTATTTAGCACTGGCCTACAACACCTCCTCGACGGCAACCCAGCCACAAAAACAAAAGGCCACGCCGAACATTTTCAGCGTGCATTAAATATAGAACGTAAAGATATACCGGCATTCATTTTCCGAGTAGTGAAATATGGCAAAGTAGTCAGTAATAAAATTGTAATCAGGCGCGGTCGCGAAGGGTTCGACCAAATATATGAATATCAAGGAAAGTATTATTTACTTACCGGAATTGGAAGTAATGGTTTCATAATTACCGCTTTTCCATACAATAAGAGGAGAGCTAATGGTTAAAGCAATTATTAGGATTTTCAACGAATACCTACATGGTCCATTATTTACTTACGATCCCCAATACACTGCCGTTACAGATGATTACCTTCTCATTACCGAAGATCCTGAAGTAAAAGAGATAGCTAATCAAATTGCTGAAATGTATGACAGTTACTTTGAGTTCGATTCTCATGATGTGGCATGCTGGTTTAACGAAGAGCAACTAAAAGCAGACAAGTACAAAATGCTGGAATTGCTCCGCAAACTTAACGCCCGCCTCACCGAAATCAACGACGGCAGCTTCGAAGTAATCGATTCTGAAACTCCATACTACGAATCACTTTGCGCCGAAGAAAATTCATAACAATTAAGCACACTAATAACTTTGGTCATCCTGATTTTATCACCGCCTAGGCGAGAGAATCAGGATGACCGATTTTATCGTTTAGTGGCGTTTTTGATGTGGCGGTGATGCTTGGCGCTTCGGGCTGGGCGGCGGCAGCGCCGGCTCCGTCACTCAAGCTCAAACATCCTCGCATTTCGCTTCGCTCAATGCTGCGGAACTCGCAGTCGCGCCGAATCCGGCGCTCCGCCTGTGCTGCGTCGCCTAGCGTGGTTTCAGCGTGTAGTGAGCTGCTGATAGAGCTCAAAAAGGCGTTGGAGGCGCTGGGATTCGCTAGGGTTTTTAGCGCAGAGCCCGAAAGCTGCGTCTACTGCCCGATCAAGCGCTGCATGGGCGCGCAAGAGCGCTGGGCTCATGGCAAGCGGATTATATAAATCAGCAAGGTTGGCATCTGAGAACTCAGCGCGAGCTGCGAGCACCGCTGCGCCAGCGGCAATGATTGCATCTCGCTGCTGAGCCGTGATCTCGGGCAACGGGAAATTGTTCCAAACCACGGTGTTTGAAAAGCGTAATCGCGATTCGAGCCGCCCGCCAATGGCGCGCTGCCAGGTGATAAATATGCTTGAGGATATCAAGCCAAACAGTAAACCGTCTTCGTCGGGAGCCCAAAATACAGCATCCGAGCATATGTCATTATGATGAAGCCTTTGTGTAGTTAAGAACATCCGATTTTCCGAGACAACGCGCGGAATACACAAGTATGGCACGGGTGATTGCCGGCGCTCGGTAAAAAGATATGGCATTTGGGCGTATTTGCGGGTGGCTTCTTTCTTTGAAGCTAGCCGAAATTCTCGGCATGCGGCTACCCGTTCTTTAAGTATTTGCGATTTGCCTAGGTCTGCTGGGTTGAAGTCTTCCATCCATAGGCACCAACGATCTTCGCCGTGCAGCAGCTCTCGCGCTCCCACAAATTTGCGTACGTATTTTGCTGCGATTGGATCGGCAGTAACCGCACTGTAGTAGGTTGGTTCCACAATAAGATTCCCGCCATCTGTGGGTTGCGATCCTTTCGTAACTGTTGGTAGAGAAGTTGCAATAGGCTTAGAGCGCTTTTCTATGAAAACATCTTGAGCTTCAGCTAAATATCCATTCAGGTGCGTAACTGAGCTTGCAGTGGCTTTATCTGATTTCACTGGCGTTTGATATACCGTCACCGGCGCAGCAAGATTACGGGTCATTCCAATGATTACGCAATGCACGTGTGCTTGGCTCTCAGATTCGTTTGCCCAGGTGAAAGTGCGATACGCAAACCTGATTTTCCAGCCAGCATTGAAAAGTGGCCGAAACAGTGCTGGCACTGGCTGGCCTTGAGTAATTGAATTAGTAGATACGAAAGCAAACTCGCCTGCCCGCGCGCCATCAGATTGCTGAGCGTCAAAGAAATCTGCTGCTTTCTTGTACCACGCCGTCACGTAATCTAAATATCCGTTGTAATCCTTGCCCCACACTAGCTTCATATCTGCTTCTTGCTCGGCGGTCTTCAAGTATTGCCCAATAAACGGCGGATTGCCATAGATATAGAGCTGGCCAGGTGTGGATCCAGGTGGAAGCACCGCGGCCCAGTCGAGGGTGAGGGCGTTGGCGTGGATGATGGTGGCGCTATCGCGTAGTGGAAGATTCGTGACGGCGCGGGCCAAGATTTGCTCGGTCTCGATATTCATTTGGATCTCCGCGATCCACAAAGCAGTACGGGCCACGGCCACCGCGAAATCATTGATCTCGATCCCGTAAAACTGCGAGAGCGAGACCTTCACAAAATCATCGCCAGCCTCACTAAACTCAAAGCCGGTTTGCACGTTAAACTCCCCAGCGCCGTCACCACCAGCCCGCTTCGCATACAATGCGCGCAGCGTACGATTCTCCAACCGGCGAAGCTCAATATACGTCTCAGTCAAAAAATTTCCGCTGCCACTAGCTGGATCCAAGCACACGATAGTGGCCAGTTTGCGCTGATACTCCCGCAACCGATTCGTGCGCGCTCGCTCCCCAATCGCGCTATCTTCAAGAATCTGCGCCAGCTGAGATTTCAAATCATCCAAAAACAAAGGATCAATCACCTTATGAATATTCGCCGGCGAAGTGTAGTGCATGCCCCCAGCTCGGCGCGTATCCGGATTCAGCGTGCTCTCAAACACCCCACCAAACACCGTAGGGCTAATCTGGCTCCAATCCGTACCGCCCGAACACTGCTCAATCAAGAGCTGGCGAATCTGCTCCGTAAGCTGCGGAATCTCCACCTCGCCCCGAAACAAGCCACCATTCACATACGGAAACGCCCTCAACGCCTCACTCACATAAGGATCACGCTCAGAAACCGGCGTATCAAGCACCACAAACAAATCCAGCAGCGTTTGGCGCAAATACTTCGCCGGCGTCTCCCGCAACAAACCAAGCAGCGCATCACGCTCAAAAATCCCACTATCCTCAGCAAACAAGCAAAACACTAGCCGCACACACAGCACATTGAGCGCATGCGCCGCCTGGGCGCTCTGCGGATCACGATACTGAGCCAACACCAAATCATAAAGCTCACCAATCACAGCCCCAGCCCGTATCGAAACCTGCTCCTCACGAGCCGTGCGCGAAAACTTCGGATCAATCAAAAAATCCAGCAAATGAAACTGGCTGCCCAACTCGGCAAGCTCAAACTGAATATAGTTTCGTGCCGGATCAGGATCGTTTAACGAGTGAACCCGAAATACGGCAAAATTACACACAATAATCCAGTCTGGGCGTAAATTATTCGGCAACGAATCCGCATACCGCTTCGCCTGCTGAAACGGCGTCACAAGCGTGCCCTGCCGCGGCTCAGGCTCATCCAGATTCACCCCCAAGCTCTTTTGCTCAATCAGTGCCTTACTCTCAGGGATAAACACATCAATAAAACCGCCCCCGCGAGTACGAGGCTCAAACTGCACCTGCTCACTCAAACGCGCCGAGCTGAAACCCACTACTGAGCTCAGCAAATCGCGCCAAAAAGCAGCCGTATCACCCTTCTCATACCCGCGCCCACGCCAACGAGCCGCAAAATCCCGTGCCGCAGCCGTACGCGCCGCAAACGAAATCATCCCCGGCGCCACACCGCCAGCGCCACAATCCAAACCCATGCCGCAATCATAACAAGCCCCATGGGTAATTAATTCGGAAAAGGTATGGCCACTCCCAGCAGAAACAAGTGTCTGATCTGGGCTCACTTCTTGATGCGGCGGCGCTGGCGCGGCTTGCGCGGCTTGCGCGGCTTGCGCGGCTTTTCGCCATCGCCGCTGCCGCTGGCACCAGCACTCGCTTGAGCCCGGTTGCTGCCCCGCGCCCGGCCGCGAGCCCCGTCACGCCCACGCCGCCGCGAGCGCGATCCCCGGCCCTTGCCAGCGCGAGCGCCAGTCTCGCCCAAATCCTCAATCTCCTCAGCATCCAAGCCAGCCCGGGTGCGCTGTGCCTTTGGCAAGCGCCCCGTCACCTCTGGCGAAATATCCAAATCAGTGTAGAGATGATCTGAAGTGTGATAAGTCTCCACAGGCTCAGGCATGCCCAGATTGAGCTGCGCATTAATCATCGCCCAGCGCGGCGTATCCTCCCAATCCACGAAGGTGACGGCGGTGCCAGAATTCCCAGCGCGGCCAGTGCGGCCAATGCGGTGAATATATTCCTTCTCGTCTTTCGGTGCTTCATAGTTGATCACGTGGGTCACGTCAGCCACGTCAATGCCGCGCGCTGCCACATCGGTGGCCACCAGCACGTCGATCTTGCCTTTGCGGAAAGCCCGCAGCGCTTGCTCGCGCGCTCCCTGGCCCAAATCGCCATGCAGCGCGCCAGCCGCGAAACCGCGATATTTCAATTCATCTACTAGCTTCGCAGCCTGGCGCTTCGTCTTAGTGAAAATAATCGAAAGCCCACGCTCGCGCGCCTGCAAAATCCGAGCCACCACCTCATCTTTATTGAGCTGATGCACCCGATACACCACCTGTTTAGTGCTGCGCACAGTGCTGGAATCATCATCCGGATCCTGAGCCCGAATATGCGTGGGGTGGCTCATATAGCGGCGAGCCATCGAGATCACGGCCCCCGGCATCGTGGCCGAGAAGAGCATCGTATGGCGCCCAGCTGGCGTGGCCGCCAGAATCTTCTCCACATCTTCAAGGAAGCCAAGATCAAGCATTTCATCTGCTTCATCAAGCACCACCACGCGCACCTGCGAAAGATCCAGGCTGCGATGCTTCATCAGGTCAATGAGCCGCCCAGGCGTGCCTACCACGATCTCCACGCCAGCTTTCAAAGCCTCCACTTGCGGCTCGTAGGCGCGCCCGCCATACACTTCCGCCACCCGCACGCTGCGCTTGGCAGCGGCGTCACGCAAATCTCCAGCCACCTGCTTGGCCAGCTCGCGCGTGGGTAGCACTACCAATCCTTGCGGCAAGCCCTGAGCTGAGCCGAGCTCTTCCCAGCCGTCCTCGCCTGGCCCCGTCACTTCTTCGATCATCGGGATGCCAAAACCAAAAGTTTTGCCGGTGCCGGTTTTTGCTTGCCCAATAATATCGGCGCCTTTGAGTGCCACGGGGAGCGTGAGTGCTTGAATCGGGAAGGGGCGAGTGATGCCCTTCTCGGCGAGTGCCGCCACGATTGGCCCGCTCACGCCGTAATCAGCGAATGTGGCATCGCCGAGGTTGAGCACATCATTAGTGCCGGTGACGTCGGCGGCAGGCTCGTTCGTTTCGAGGCCATGCGCAGCCGAAACATTAGCAATTCCGGTGGGTTCGTTTGAATTTATATTCACAGTGTGAATCCTTTACGAATGTGGTTAGCTAGCGCGGTATTTACACGAAGCCGAAACCTACGCGGTGCTGCTCTTGCTTGCCGATCTTCACATATCCAAGCGAATGCGCCGGCACGATTAGCTCGCTGCCATCATGCCCGGTGAGTTCCAATGGTGCCCCGCTCGCAATCGCGACCTTCACCGCGGCCCGCAATTCTTCTGGGCTAAGATCGATTTCCATAGCGAGCGGAGCGCTGCCGCCTCGAATTCCAATATTAATATCCACGTTTTCTCCTTTTCCTTGGTCAGTTTAGCGACTAAAAAGCGCAGGAAAAAGCTCGGCGCGGCGATTTTTCTCGAAAATTTGCCCAAGGCGCAATTTAAGATTGGGGTGGTGACGGCGAACGAGTAGCGCGCGGCCGATTGGAGTGATGGGCAGTGCGGCAGACCAGTGAGGAAAGTACGTGGATCAAGAAGTGGATCAAGAAGAGCGCGAATGGCGCTGGGATGAATCTCAGCAAGCTGTTTTGGATGCTTGGGGGCGCGGAGCGCGGCTGAGCGTGTTGGGCGCGCCGGGCACGGGAAAAACTACTCTCGCTAAGGCGTGTGCAGCAAAAGTGTATCGCGCATATCCTGATGCTCGTATTGCCGTGCTCAGCCCGGATCGGCGCAGCGCGGGAGCTTTGCGTAACGAACTCTCCATGGAGCTTGGCGGCTTGGGAGAGCAAGTTGTGGTGCAGTCGATAGCTGCTTTTTCTTATGCAATCATCGCGGCATTTGCGCAGCAAGCTGGCCGCCGAGCCCCTGAGCTTATTGCTGGCCCTGATCAAGATGCGATTGTGAAGACGATTCTGGAAATGGCTGGAGAGGGATTGCTTCCCGGGCTTGATGAAGCCGCATTTGAGCGTATCGGCATCTCTTTGGACACTGCTCAGGCGCCGGCTTTCCGGGCGGAGATGCGAGATTTGATCACGCGCGCTGCTGAGCTCGAGCTATCCCCAATTGAGCTTGCGGCGGTTGGCAGAGAGCATGATCGGCCCGTGTGGGAGTTTGGCTCGCTGCTTATGGGGCGTTATGAATCTGCTTTGGCTACTGAAGCTGCTATGCAAAATGTGAATCCGGATCGGGTGGATAATGCCCGGCTCATCACCCATGCAGCGGCGCTATTACGCCGGCAGGGCAGGGAGGATTCGCGCGGTGACGCAGGTTCGTCCAGTGGTGCCAGCGCCAAGGTCGTGCCGGCGCTTGCTTGGGATTTTGTGATCGTTGATGATGTGCAGAATGCTACTCTCGCGCTACGCTC
>R16__coassemble_999_pt1 | contig 46147 bp, 64 predicted proteins | sample R16__metabat2_low_PE_013 | metagenome-assembled genome bin R16
GCGCTCCCGGTCTTCCACTCTCTTCTCCCTGTTCGTTGGGGGGGGGGGTTGGTTGTTCTTTTTTCATAATCCTCCCCCCCCCCCCCCCCCCCCCCCCCCCCCCCCCCCCCCACTGTCCACCCTTACTTCACGGCGCCAGCAGTGAGCCCCCCAATCAGGCGCTTCTCAATGAGCGCGAAGAGGATAATCACCGGCACGATTGCCACGATCGAGGTGGTAAACATGTACTGCCAGTCTTTCACGTAAAGGCCAAGGAAGCGCGGCATGGCCACAGTGAGTGGTTGCAGATCAGGATCTTGCACCAACACAAAAGCGGCCGCATATTCGTTCCAGGTGTTTACGAATACGAAGATAATCGCCGTCACGATCCCAGGCCACACTAGCGGCAGCGAGATCTTAAACATCGTCTGCAAGCGGCCGAGGCCATCCACCAGCGCTGCTTCGTCAATCTCTTTCGGCACTGAAGCGAAGAAGGCCTGCATCATCCAGATCGCGAAGGAGAGGTTGAACGCGCCGTTAATCAAAATCAGCGCCACCCACACCGCGTAGCCCTTCCAGCCACTAAACTCCTGATAGAGACCCACGGCCAGCACTGTGGGCTGCAACATCTGGGTGCAGAGCACCAAGAACAAGAAAGGCAGCCGGCCTGGGAAACGGAACCGTGCAATATAGTATGCTGCCGGCGTCGCCACAAAAAGCACCAGAATAGTGGCGCCCACCGCGATCACAGCCGTGGCAGTGAGCGCGCCAGCCACATTCACGGCCGGGAAGCTCCACACCGTGAGGTAGTTGCTCCATTCGACCTTAGAAGGCAAATAGTCTGGCGGAATCTTCATCACGTCGGCGCGCGTCTTAATCGACGTCACGAACATCAAAGCGTAAGGGAACAAGAAGAGTGCAATCACCAAAATCACGCCAATGGCGATACCCACCGGATTCGGGCGCTTTTCCACACCGTGATACTTACGCTTCGCTGGCTTCGCCGCCTTAGCTGCTTTCTGCATAGGTTCTTCAGCAGTAATACTCATCACGCCACCTCCTTCGTGGGCTTCACAGTGCCAAGATAAACAGCAATCACCACGAGGCAGAAGAGGAAGTTAAGCACCGAGAGGGCGCTGGAGACGCCCGGGCCAAGCTGCTCTTTGTACTGGAAAATCAGCGTGGTGGTGGTGTGGGCTTTGTGATAGCCCGGAATGTCCACAATCAATTTCAAGATTGGCAGCGAGTTGAACACATTAATGATATTAATCAATGCCGAAGTGGCTACGGCGCCGCGCAGCATCGGGAAAACTATTTGCCAATAAGTTTGAAGCCGGTTCGCGCCATCCACATTAGCTGCCTCAAGAATATCTGCCGGCACAGACTGCAAGCCAGCGAGAATAGTGTAGGTGGTGAAGGGGAGCGACACATACACGGCCACAAAGGCTGCCACAGCAAAAGCGCTCACTTCATTCTTGGCGAAAGCATAAGTGGCATCAAGAATGCCTGTATCCACAAACAGCCGGTTGAAAAGGCCATATTCATGGTCGAGCCCATAGCGGAACACTGTGGAAGTCATCACCACGGAGCAGGCCCACGGCAGAATCACGAAGAGCCGCACCAGCTTGCGCCCCCGGAATGGCTTATTAAGGAATTGGGCGAGCACTAGAGAAATCAGCACGGTGGCAATCACAACCACAACCACCCAAATCAAGGTGTTGAGCAGCACTCGCGGAATATCCACTGCTGGGTAAGTGAGCGCGCCGCCTTTGCCAATATAGTTGTCTAAGCCCGTAAAGCCTTTATTCACGCCATACTTGTTGAATTTGATAAATGAGTAATACACCAGCAGCACAGTCGGGTAAATCACCACACCAATAATGAGCAGCAAGGTGGGGGTGAGCCACGGGATGGCGGCGATGCCATCTTTCCTTTGCCGCTTCTTTACGCTGGTGAGATGCTCCTCAGTGATTGCGGTGTGCTGGGCAGATGCATCTTTTGTGCTTGTGTTCTTAGCCATAGCCACCTGAAATCTGAGAGTTGGAGGGAAAAGTGAATTAGATGAATGAAACGCGATGTAAGAAAGGTTGGCGCGGGGCGGAACTAAACTCCACTCCGCGCCAACACACTATTTAATGTTGGAGGCGATCAGCGCCTAGCAATATCTAGTGCGATCACCAGTGCTTATCAGAGCCCAGCTTCAAACTGTGCGGTGATGTCGCCCAACCAAGCATCCACATCCTGGGTGGCGATGCCAGCAGCCGAGGATTGCAGCACGCCCTGGAGCACGTCCCACTGGCTGGTGCCCACTGGGAGGAAGCTCACCGAGGAGAGGCCCTCATAGTACTTAGCCATGAGCGCATCAGCGCCAGCCTTCTCCGATTCGATCACGGAGGAGGTGACGGGGAGCAGGCCAGATGGCTTGAACCAGTTGGTGTACATCGCATCGGAGTAGAAGAGATCCAGGAACGCCTTGGTGGCTTGCTTACGAGCGTCGTCACCATTGTCGAAGGCCACGATGAAGTCGGTGACGCCTACAGCCACTGGGCTGCCGTCCTTCGAGAAGATTGGAGCGGCATCATACTTGATCGTATCTGGAGTGTCAGCGAAAAGGCCCGAGTGGCCGTTGTACATTGCCACCTTGCCATTGTTGAAGGCAGCCACGATGTCTTGACGGTTCTGGGTGATTTCCTTCTGGGTGCAGCCCATGTCGATGAGCTTCTTCATCTCGGTGAGGCCTTCCTTGATGGCAGGCGAATCGGTGGTGAGGCCATCGCCATCCACCCAGTTGCCGCCAGCGCCCCAGACCCAGAGGGACACCTCTACCTGGGCTTCTTCGTTGCCTAGCGGCATGCCGTAAGGAGCGATCTCAGGATCGTAAGCCTTGATAGCTTCGCAAGCAGCTTCGAGTTCGGCCCAAGTGGTTGGCACCTTTTCTACGCCGGCAGCAGCGAGAATCTCGGTGTTGTAGGTGAGGTTACGAGCAGAGGCAACGTCTGGAGCAGCCCACTGCACGCCGTCCACGCCCTTGCCGTTAGCGAGCAGAGCTGGCTCAATAGTGCTGAGCACCTCGGGGCTAATCACTTCATCAATTGGATAAAGCAGCTCGCCTTCAGCAGCGGAAGCAAAAGCGTTGTCATTCAGGATATCGGGCAGATCATTGGCCTGGATGCGGCTCTGCACCTTGGAGGTGTAGTCGTCCCAGCCTTCTACCTGAAGCTCCACGGTGACCTTCGGATAAGTCTTGTTGAATTCAGCAATGATTGCTTCCCAGTCAGCTTTGGTGGAATCAGCGTAGGAAGGAGCCAAGATCTTGATCGTGGTCTCCAGCGATGCTGGATCATCAGTGGCTGCCGCGCTGCCCTTATCGGCGCTGCCGCCACCGCACGCTGCAAGGCTAGCCACAGCCATAGCCCCAATAGCGAGCATAGAAGCAAACTTCTTTAGTGAATGTGCCATAGGATCCCTTTTCGTTCGATAGAACTCTCGCGCCCTGAGCGAAGTATCTTCTGGTGCCTAGCGTCACTGCTCGGCACGATATGTATTTCACGCAAAGCGCCTTTGTTTTGTGTGAAAACCAACTCGCCGCGGAGCGCGGCTGGCGCATTCACGCTAGTGCATACACGATATAGAGCAGCCGAAACTTCGTGCCGAGTGTGGCCTTAGGAACATTCTACATTGGTTAACAGCTTTAATTGGGAAAAAAAGCCCAGAGATTCTGGCAGTTCGGCACGGTAGCATGGCCCTATATGTCTTCATAGGGTTTCCGGCACTGTGGCTGGCAGCTTTTGTGATACAAAGAAAAGCAGTTAAACGCCCTGCGCGTGCGCATTGCGATTTACTTATTGGAGCAGGAGAGCGGCATGGAAAAGCCAGTATTAGTGATTATGGCAGCCGGCATGGGAAGCCGATATGGGGGCCTCAAACAAATTGACCCAATAGACGAGCATGGCCACATTATTATGGATTTCTCGCTCTTTGACGCGCGAGCAGCTGGCTTCGAGCGTGCGGTCTTTATTATCAAGAAAGAAAACGAACAAGCCTTCCGCGAGGCAGTAGGCGATCGCGTGAGCGAATATATGGATGTGGCTTACGCCTTCCAAGATGTGGCCGATCTGCCCGAAGGCTATAGCGTACCCGAAGGGCGCACCAAGCCTTGGGGCACAGCGCACGCCATCCTATCTGCAGCCCCGCAAATCCACGGCCCCTTCGCCGTCATCAACGCCGACGATTACTACGGCAAACAAGCATTCCAGCTCATCTACGACTTTCTCGCCAATACTCGCGACGATTCGCACTACCGCTACGCAATGGTGGGATACCACTTAGGCAACACCGTCACCGAAAATGGGCACGTGGCGCGCGGGGTGTGCGAAGTAGATGGCGAAGGGATGCTGGTTTCCGTCACCGAGCGTACCCGCATTGAGCAGCGCGAAGGCGGCATCGCCTACACTGAAGACGACGGCGCCAGCTGGCATGAGCTACCTTTCGAAGCCGTGGTCTCCATGAATCTTTGGGGCTTCAGCGATTCGCTGCTGCGCGAAGCCAAGGCAGGATTCCCGGCATTCCTGGAGCGCGCGCTGGTGGAAAACCCGCTCAAAGCCGAGTATTTCTTGCCAAGCGTGGTCTCCGATCTAATCGCATCAGATAAAGCCACCGTGCGCGTGCTCACCACCCCCGACAAGTGGTTCGGCGTCACCTATAAAGAAGACAAGCCGATAGTGGAGGCAGCAATTCGGCAGATGCGCGCGGATGGCCTTTACCCCGAGCAGCTCTGGGGTTGAAAGATTCGATCCTAGTGGGCAAAATTTTGCCGCATTGCATGCACAATAAAAGGAGAATGAATGCAGGAAGTATCGCAGCAGGCGCTGGCTCAGGCAGTGGAAGCATTCGCCTGTGAATATCAAAATCCCTTGGCGCAATCCTATGGGTCTGGCCATATTAACGACACCTATTTGGTGACGGGGAAGTGCGGCGGGCCAGCACAAGCAAATAGCCGGCTGATCTTGCAGCGGATTAACACCGATATTTTCGTGCACCCCGAGCAGGTGCTGGAGAATATTTCGCGCGTCACAGAGCATATTCGCACGGCGCTGCAGGCTGAAGGCAAGGATCCTGGGCGGGGCACGCTCACGCTCATGCCTAGCCAAGAAGGCAAGCTGGCGTATGTGGATTGTGACGGCGGCTGGTGGCGCTGCTATCTCTTTGTGGAAGACACCGTGAGTTTCGATAAAGTGGAGCGCCCGGAAGATTTCTATAGCTCGGCATTAGCTTTTGGGCATTTCCAAAAGCAGCTCGCCGATTTTCCGGCTGAGACGCTGCACGAGACCATTCCAGCCTTCCATGACACCCGCAAGCGCTTCGCAGATTTCAAGAAAGCCGTGGCTGAAGATGTGGTGGGCCGCGCTGCTGGGGCTGCTGCCGAGATTCAGTTTGTGCTTGATCACGAAGCGGATGCTCGCTATTTCGCGGAGCTTTTAGAGCGCGGGGAGCTGCCGCTGCGGGTGACGCACAACGACACGAAGCTCAACAATATTTTGATGGATAAAGCCACTGGCGAAGCCATTTGTGTGATCGATCTCGATACCGTGATGCCGGGCTTGGCAATCAACGATTACGGCGATTCAATCCGATTCGGAGCAAGCACAGCTCTGGAAGATGAGCGCGATCTGGATAAAGTATGGCTCGATCTGGAGCTTTTTGAGGTGTACACCAAAGGTTTCATAGAGGGCTGCGAAGGCTCGCTCACTGGCGCTGAGCTGGATAATCTACCTATGGCGGCTAAGGGGATGACCCTGGAGTGCGGCATGCGCTTCTTGGCGGATCACTTGCAGGGCGACGTGTACTTCAAGGTGCACCGCGAGGGGCACAATCTAGATCGGGCTCGCACCCAATTCAAGCTCGTGGCCGATATGGAAGCCAAGTGGGAGCAAATGCAGCAGATTGTGGCTAAATATCGCTGAATAGATGTAGGGGAGTGGACACTTGGACTCGACCCCACTGTCCACTCCTGCAACAGCTAGATAGCTAGAGATTAGCGGCAGAGAAGGTGGCTGAGCGCAGCCGGGCATAAAGCTCGGCATCGAATTCGCCAGCCACTTTAGCGGCCACTGTGGCCGCGCCCAATGCGCGAGCCTCAGAAAGCCAACGGGCCAACACTCGCGGATCAGCCGCCGCTGCTAGATTGTCACGGGCAATTGAGCGCGCTATCGCCGCAGTAGTGGAATCTCCAGCACCCGTGGGATTGCCCACCACAAAACCAGTAGCTGGCACATGCACGAGCGGCCCGCCCCGAAGCTGCGCCGCGATCCCGTCGCGCCCCAAAGTGCACATCACGAAATTCACGCGGCGAAGCAGCTTCTCAAAATCGGCAAGCGGATCAGCGTGGCCAGTGAGAGCCTGCATTTCATTCTTATTAGGTTTGATGGCGTGCACTCCAGCTTCCACAGCCAATTGCAGCGCTTTGCCGCTTGTATCCACCATCACGATCGCGCCCGTAGCTAGCGCCACCTCGTAAAGCCGCATGATCGTATCCGAAGGCACATCGGGTGCAAAGGAGCCATTAACCGTCACCACATTCTCGCGATTGTGCGAGGCTGGGAAGCTCCCCAGCTTTGAAACCAGCGCAAACAATTGCTCCCATTCCGCTAAGCTCGGCGATTTTCCGGCTTCGTTAAACACCGTGGCCCCATGCACTGGATCCGTAATAATCGTGGAACGGCGGGTGGCGGCCTTAGTCTTCACAAACTCATAGCGAATCCCGCGCGCGCGCAGCATTTGCTCTAAGCGCTGCCCCTGCGGCCCACCCGAAAATCCCGTAGCCAGCACGGGCTCCCCAAGCTTCGCGAGCACATTGGCCACATTAATCCCTTTACCGCCAGGGCTTTCGAGCATCGTTTGCATGTGATACACACTGCCGGGCACGAGATCAGCCACGGGAAAAGTGACGTCGATAGCAGGATTAGGTGTGATAGTGAGGATCATGTGAAGCCTAGTTTTGATCCTCAGCTGGAGCTTGAATTCCGAGCCACTGATGCCAGCCGCGATGCAACACCAGCCACGCCATCAGCCCATAGCCAGCCTGCCGAGGCGCATAGGAGCCCGTGATACTCATATCCGTGACCCACTGCTCGTGCTGGGCGAGCGGAGTATAGGTGTCTACATACGGCACCCCACGCCGAGAGCAGACATCCCCAAAAGAATCCGAAAGCTCAGCCAAAAGATACGCTTCCTTATCTGGGCGCGGCGGCGGCCCCACCACGAATGGTTCAAGCTCCATGCGCTCAGCTAAATCAAGCAAATTGGCCAAATGCAGCCGAGAGCGAGGCGAAGAGACACCATGCTCAAGATCGTGAGAGCCAAGCCCCACCACGAGCCGGTTAATGCTGCCATTGCCTAGGCGTGGCGTTACGTCGGAGCGCCAGCGGTTAGCGAGCTGGCCAGTGTTTTCGCCAGCGAAAGCAAGCACATAAGGCATTATCGGGGGCTCATGCTCCGTGCGCGCCAAAACGCGCCCCACCCAGCCCATGCCTCGGGCGTCACCCACACCAGAGATGAGCTCGTCGCCCACAAAAAAGATTTGAAAATTCTGCGTAGCCATCGGCACTATTCTAGCCAGAAAAACACAAGGTGGGGCAGAGTGTATAAAACACTCCGCCCCACCCAGAGATGAAAGCTACCGGCGGAAGGCCTGCGTGAGCAGCTCTTCAGCCTGAGCCTTGTGCATCGCGGAGAGGCCAGTGCTTGGTGTACCAAGATTCGGCCGGCTCACCTTGCGCACTGAAATACCCATCTCCGGGAACATTTCGAGGGCCAGATGCGGCCAAGCCCCCTGATTTCCAGGCTCATCTTGCACCCACAAGATCTCAGCGCCAGGATACTTAGCCAGCTCCGCAGCCAGCTCCGCCACCGGATTCGGATAGAGCTGCTCCAGGCGAATAATTGCCACATCCAGCTGCCCTTCCTTATCGCGCTTCTGAGCCAAATCGTAATAGAGGCGGCCAGTGCAGAGCAGCACCCGCTTCACCTCATGCACATCGCCATTCACCTCGCCGATCACCTTGCGGAACTCGCCGTTCGTGAATTCCTCCACCTCGCTCGTCACGCCCTTGCGGCGCAGCAGCTGCTTTGGAGTGATCTCAATCAGTGGCTTGCGCGGGCGCGAATAGGCTTGCCGGCGCAGCAAATGGAAGTGGTTGGCTGGAGTAGAAGGCTGAGCCACAATCATGTTATCCCCAGCGCAAAGCTGAAGATAGCGCTCGATACGAGCCGAAGAATGATCCGGGCCTTGGCCTTCGTAGCCATGCGGCAGCAGCATCACCAGCGAAGAATTCTGATTCCATTTAGTCTCCGCCGAGGAAATGAATTCATCAATCACCGTCTGGGCGCCATTAGCGAAATCGCCAAACTGAGCCTCCCAAAGCGTGAGCGTAGCCGTGCGCTCAATCGAATAGCCATATTCGAATGCGAGCACAGAATACTCCGAAAGCGAGGAATCATAGATCATAAACTGTGCCTGATCCGGCGTGAGGTTTGCCAATGGCGTCCATTCTTCGCCCGTCTCCACATTGTGTGCCACTGCGTGCCGCTGCACAAAGGTGGCACGGCGAGCATCCTGGCCGCTCATACGCACTGGCACGCCCTCGATCAGCAGCGATCCGAAAGCGAGCAGCTCGCCGTAACCCCAATCGATGCCACCATCTTGGCTCATCTTGGCGCGCCGCGCGAAAAGCTGGCCGATCTTCTTGTGGATCGCAAAGCCCTCCGGCGGGTTCACGTGCGCCTCGCCAATACGCTCAATCACCTCACGCGAAACGGCGCTCTTCCATGGCTTCTCAGGCTCTGCATCATGCGTCTGAGCTTTGGTGAGGCCCAGAATCTCGTTTGCACTCTTCCCTTCGTTTTCGGCAGCAGCCTCCGCCTCACGCACCTCATTAAAGGCCGAATCGAGGATCTCGTGGAAGTTCGCTTCGATGCGAGCAGCGCCCTCTTCGGTGAGGATGCCACGGCCGATAAGCGACTGCTTGTAGATCTCGCGCGGGCTAGGCTTAGCATCCACCAGCGAATACATGATTGGCTGCGTCATCGAAGGATCATCGCCCTCATTGTGGCCGCGCTTGCGGTAGCAGATGATATCCATGATTACGTCTTTATGGAACTGCTCGCGATACTCGTAGGCGAGCCGCGCCACCCGCACCACGGCTTCAGGATCGTCGCCATTCACGTGGAAAATCGGCACCTGCAAGCCCTTAGCTAGATCGGTGGCGTAATGCGAAGAACGCCCTGAGCTGGGGGAAGTAGTGAAGCCAATCTGGTTATTCACAATCACGTGCACTGTGCCACCCACGGTGTAGGCCGGCAGATTCGAATAGTTCAGCACTTCCGCCACCACGCCTTGGCCAGCGAATGCGGCGTCACCGTGAATCATAATTGGCAACACGTCAAACGGCTTGGGCTCGCGGCCCTCAGCGGCGTCACGCTCCATAAAGCGATCTTCCTTAGCACGCACCACGCCCTCGATCACGCCGTCAGCAGCCTCAAGATGCGAAGGGTTGGCGCCCACGTACACCGGAATCTCGCCTTCACCGTCACTGTACACACCGCCGGTGCCGAGGTGATACTTCACGTCGCCCGTGCCCTGCTGCGAGGCGGGGTTGTAGACGCCATCAAACTCGGTGAAGATCTGCTTGTAGCTCTTGCCGGCGATATTGGTGAGCACGTTGAGGCGGCCGCGGTGCGCCATGCAGATAGCCGAAGAACGCAAGCCATCCTTGATAGCGCCACGCAGCAGCGTGGCCACAGCGGGAATCAGCGATTCGCCGCCCTCAAGAGAAAAACGCTTCTGGCCCACGTACTTTGTCTGCAGGAAGGTCTCGAAAGCCTCGGCTTTATTGAGTAGCTCCATTGTGTGAAAATGGGTCTCCTGATCGGCGGCCTTCACCGGGCGCTCGATGCGCTTCTGAATCCACTTGCGCTGCACCGGATCCTGAATATGCATATATTCAAAGCCCACCGAGCGGCAGTAGGTGGCGCGTAGCTGATCATAAATCTCGCGCAGCGTGAGCTGCTGCTTACCCATGAAGCCATCCACGGCGAAGGTGCGATCCAGATCCCAAATCGTGAGGCCATAGCTCTTGAGTTCCAAATCAGGGTGGCGCAGCACGTGATAAGAGAGCGGATCGAGGCTGGCCACGAGGTGCCCGCGCGAACGATATGCGTGAATAAACTCGGCGATGCGCGCTGGCTTGCCCAGATCGTTCACGTCGTCATACTCTTTGTCAGCCTCCCAGCTAAAAGGCTGATAAGGCACGCGCAAGCTCTCAAAGATACGATCATAAAGCCCCTCGAGACCGAGCAGCTTCTGCTCCATCAGCCGCAGGAAGCGCCCGCTCACCCCGCCTTGGATCACGCGGTGATCGTAAGTGCTGGTCAGATGCACCACCTTGGATACGCCTAGGCGGGAGATACGCGATTCGGCGGTGCCGGCAAACTCGGGCGGGTAGGTCATCGAGCCTACGCCCACAATCAGGCCCTGGCCGTTCATTAAGCGCGGGATGGAATGCACTGTGCCGAAACCGCCAGGGTTGGTGAGCGAGGCGGTGGTGCCAGCGTAATCCTCAATCGTGAGCTTATTTTCGCGCCCGCGCTTCACGATTTCTTCGTACGCATCCACAAACTCGGCGAAGGTGAGGGTATCAGCCTTCTTGATGCTGGGCACCACGAGGGTGCGTGAGCCATCTGGCTTCGTGACGTCGATAGCCATGCCGAGATTCACGTGCGCAGGTTTGAGCACGGCTGGGCGGCCTTTTTCATCGGTGGTGTAGGCGTAATTCATTTCTGGCATTTCGGCCAGGGCCTCCACCATTGCGTAGGCAATAATGTGGGTGAAGCTCACTTTGCCGCCGCGCGTGGCCGCGAGGTAATTGTTGATCACGGCGCGGTTGTCAAACATCATGCGCGCTGGCAGTGAACGCACCGTGGTGGCGGTGGGCATCGAAAGCGAGGTATCCATATTCTTGGCTAGGCCGCGATCCATGCCTTTCATTGGCGCGATCTCATCTTCTTTATTGGAGAAGGCAGCATCGGGCTTCGCATCATACTTGTGTGCATAGGGGGTTTTGGGTGGGGCTACGGCCACGCGCGGGCGCGGCGGTAAATCAGAGCGGGTGACGAATTCGTATTCTTCTTGCACGGCTCCACCTGGCGAATCAGCGCTTGGCTCAGCTGCGCCGGCCTCGCTTGCTGGGGTGACGCCGTCACCCGCCTCTTCGTGTGCTGGCCGGCCAGCTTCTTCCCAAGCTTGGAACATGCCCGCCCATTGGGCGCCCACGCTGGAATGGTCTTTCAAATATGAAGCATAGAGATCATTGATGAAGCCTTGATTAGGTCCGAAATCTTCTGGTTGGTTCGCCACTTTGAGATCCTCGTACTTTCGGTGCTCTATTAGTGAAGGAATGAGAAGTGTGAATCCGCGCGAGCCAGCCAGTGCTCGCTGCCTGAGGCAGCTGAGCTGGATGATTCAACGTTGAATTCATACAAGCCCAATCTTAGTGACTTTGGTCCTAGCGGTCTAGGGATACTCGCGAATCGCTTGATTCTTTCCCTCCAGTGGAAGAAGCGGGCTCTGAAAACCTAAAGGTTGGACAGTGGGGTCGAGAAGGGTTGGACAGTGGGGTCGAGTACACCTGTCCACTTTTCTATATTTGGCTTGAGTGAGCGAAATGCTAGGATGATGCCGTGATTTATGACCTTGCGATGATAGCCATCGGCGTGGCGCTGACGGCTGGCACCGCACTCTTTGTGGCGGCCGAGTTCTCATTCGTGGCGCTCGACCCAGCCACAGTAGACCGCAAAGCAGCAGACGGCGACCCATACGCGCAGCGGGTGGCGCCGTCACTGCACCACATTTCGCTCTACCTTTCGGCCTGCCAAGTGGGCATCACGCTCACCACCATCCTGCTCGGTTACGTGGCGCAAGCCCCACTCCAAGATCTCTTTGCTCGGCTGCTCGGTGGCGCTGGAGCAGCGCAGGCGGCCGTGGTGGCGCTGGCAGCCACTATCGCCTTCGTGATAGTAAACGCTTTCTCGATGTTTTTTGGCGAGCTCGTTCCCAAAAATATGGCGCTCGCTGGCCCGATGCGGGCAGCTGCCTTCGTGGCGCGCCCGCTGCATATCTTCTCGGTGATCTTCAAATGGATCATTGCCGCGCTCAATAATTCGGCCAACTGGGTGCTCAGCCTCTTCGGCGTGGAACCCGCCGAAGAACTCTCCGGTGCCCGCTCAGCTAGCGAACTCTCGGCCCTAGTGCGCCACAGCGCCCAAGAAGGCACTCTAGATATCAACACTGCTCACCTCGTGGTGCGCTCCATCAGTATTGGGCAGCTCACCGCAGTGGACGTAATGACCGACCGTGGCCGTGTGGATGCCCTCCCCTCCGAAGCCACTGCCGCCGATGTGGTGGATTTTGCACGCGAAACTGGCCATTCGCGCTTCCCCGTGATCGGTGCAGATCTCGATGACGTGCGCGGCGTGGTGCAGCTGCGCCGCGCAATCGCCGTGCCCTACGAGCGCCGCGCGAGCGTGCCCGTCACTTCGGCATCACTCATGGTGCCGGCGCCGAAAGTGCCCGAAACCCTCCCGCTCGCACCGCTGCTGGTGCAACTACGCGAAGAAGGCACGCAGCTAGCTATCGTGGTAGACGAATACGGAGGCACAGCGGGAGTGGTGACGCTCGAGGATGCCGTGGAAGAAATCGTGGGAGAAGTGGCCGATGAGCATGATCCGCACGCTGTGCTCGCGCGGCGGCTACCTTCGGGGAGCGTGATCGTGCCCGGTAGTATGCGCCCTGATGAGGTGGAGCGTGACTACGGCGTGCCAGTGCCTGATGATGGGCCATGGGAGACGGTGGGTGGCTGGATTATGGCTGGCCTAGGGGCAATCCCGGAAGTGGGTGTCGAATATGAAGAAGATGGCGTGCAGGCACGGGTGGAGCGCATGGACGGGCGGCGCGTGGATCAAGTGCGCTTGCAAATAGTGCCTGAAAGCGAGGAGGAAGCAAAATGAGCATTCCAGCTGCCCTCGCCGTCACCGCCTTCTTGCTAATCGCCAACGCATATTTTGTGGCCTCCGAATTTGCTGTGATGGGCGCGCGACGCTCGCGTATTGAGCCACTCGCGGAGCAAGGTAAACGCGGCGCGGCCACCGTGATTTATGCCCTCGAGCATCTCACGCTGATGCTTGCCACCTGCCAGCTCGGCGTCACGGTGTGCTCGGTGGCGCTTGGTGCTATCAGTGAGCCAGCCATCGCGCACTTGCTTGAGGTGCCACTCGAGTGGATGCATGTGCCCGCTACGCTCACCCATCCGATTGCCTTTGTGCTGGCGCTGCTGCTGGTGGTGTATTTGCACGTGGTGCTCGGAGAAATGGTGCCCAAGAATCTCACGATCACGGGCCCTGAGAAAGCAGCCTTGGTGTTTATGCCGCTGCTGGTGGTGCTCTCGAAAATCTTCTATCCCGTGGTGGCATCTCTCAATTGGCTCTCTAATCATTTTCTGAAGCTTTTTGGAGTGGAGCCTAAAGATGAGGTGGCTGCTGCTTTTACCGCTGATGAAGTGGCGAGCATTGTGGATGTGAGTGAGAAAGCGGGCGTGCTCGAGGCGGATGCTGAGCTGCTTTCGGGGGCACTGGAGTTTTCAGAGCACACAGCGGATGAGGTGATGGTGCCGCTGGCCCAGCTCGAGACTGTGGATGCCACGATGAGCGTGGCAGAGTTTGAGGAACGAGCTGGCCGCTTAGGGTATTCGCGTTTTCCGGTGACGGCTGGGGGAGAGCTGGTAGGCTACATTCACCTCAAGGATGTGCTGGATGTGCCTGAGCCTTCGCGTGATCGCCCGATACCGGGCTGGAAGGTGCGCCGATTGCCGCTAGTGAATCGCACGGATGAAGTGGAGTATGCGTTGCGGGCGATGCAGAAAGCGCGCACGCACATGGCGATGGTGGCTGGTGACGGCGAATGTGACCCAGCGAATAGCGCGGGTAGTGTTTGTGGCGTGATTTTCTTGGAGGATATTTTGGAAGAGCTCGTTGGCGAAGTGCGCGATGCGATGCAGCGCCAGTAGCTTTGCGTTGCCCATAAGTGAATCAGGGGGGCAAACCCCGCGAGTTATTGCTGGCAAAAGGGGGTTGGGAAGAGGGGCGTGGCTCAGTTCACGTCTCAAATCGTTATAAAAGCTAGCGCAAAAGTTATCAAAACGTTATTATTTTCGTTAGTTGATCAAAGAATGCCTAAAATGAATAAGGAGCAGGCGTGGCAGGAGCACATTCGGAAGTGAAATCATTGCCCAAGCGGCGTGATCTCCGGCTAGCTCGGCAAGCTGCCGAAAAAGCTGCTCAACAAGCACAACTCGGCGAAGATCTAAACGTAACCGCAGTGCTCACCAAGCTTGACGAAACCACTGCGCAAAGCACCGCAAGCATAAACGTCACAAATAATTCCGCAACCGAAACCACTACTACAGTGCGCGAAGCAGCTAAAGCCTCTCAAGCCCCTCGATTCGCGGCAATGCGCAAGCGGATCGCCCCAGCTGCCGCTACTCTCAAACTGCACCTTCGCGGTGGGATGGAAAATGGCAAACGCGGGCTTATCGGCGTGGGCGCAGGAGTGATCGCAGCCGTGGCGCTCGTAATAGTGGTGAGCTTTAGCAATATTAGCCAAGTGCAAGCAGTCGCGGAGCATTCCGTGCTATCGAGTTCAGTAGTGCAAGCAAACCAGGCAGCCACCCCTGATTCGCTCATAGCCTCAGAATCCACTCAAGCCCAAGAATGGGCCGCCCAGAAAGCTCAGACAGCTCAGGAAATCGCATCCAGCCAAGAAGCTCTCTGCCGCGGATTCGCAAACGGCGCTACTACAGCTGCCAGTGCCTACGTGCCCGAAGATCAGTCTATGGTGTATTGGCCACTCCAGAGCGGCACATTCCGGGTGGTCTCCCCCTTCGGGTATAGAACACATCCCATCACTGGCGAATACAAGATGCACAACGGCGTGGATCTCGTCTCCCATCGCGGCGCCTCAATCTACGCAGTAGCTGATGGTGTGGTGCTCAGCACCACCTACGGCGGCAGCAACAACGGCATCGTGATTGAACATCGCGTGAATGGCCGAGTCTTTACCACCTATTATCTGCACTCCTACGCCAACGAAATCTTTGTACATAAAGGGCAAGAAGTGAAAGCAGGAGAAAAGATCGCCCTGGTTGGATCAGCAGGAATGAGCACCGGCGACCACCTGCATTTCGAGACGCACCCCGGAGCTGGTGAAAACACCAAACCTGTGGAACCCATGAGCTTCATGGAAAACATTGGCGCAATGGGAGTTGGCGAAAACTGCGCTCAGTAGTGCTCTAGATATCATGCCACGCTTCAGCCTCACTCTCGCCAAAATTCGCGAAATAATTAAGAGCGCTTGGCGTCAAATTGAAAGCCGGCGCTTAGGAGCGCATTGCCGTTCCCGGCAAGTTCGACTCTGGCCAATAAAAGAAAAACCGCTCGTGATCGCCCATCGCGGCGGCGGGCACGAAGCCTTAGAAAACTCCCTTTACGCTTTTCGAGTGACGGCGGAACGCGGCTTTCGATTTATTGAAACCGATGCACAGGCCACCAGCGACGGGGTGGTGGTGCTCTTCCATGATTCTGTGCTAGAACGCACCACTAATGGTTTTGGAAAAATCAGTGGCTACACTTGGGATCAACTTTCTCAAGTGCGCGACCACTCCGGAAACTCCCTGGTGCGCCTCGATACTGCACTTGCCGAATTTCCACACGTAATATTCAACATTGACGCCAAAGGCTGGAACGTAGTAGAGCCATTGATTGCCACAATTCGCAAGGCCGGAAAGCAAGCGCGTGAACAGGTGTGTCTAGCTTCATTTAGTGAAGCTCGGCTGCAGCGGTTGCGAGCACAGCTGCCTGGATTCGCTTCGTCACTCGGCACCGGGGCTATTGCGGCTCTCGTGATTGCCTCCCGCCTCCCCAAAGGCATAAGCAGGATCATAGCCAAGATTGCTGTGCCAGATGCCGGACGCGGCGTGCAGGCCGTGCAGGTGCCGCAGCGTCAAGGGCCAATCCGCGTGATCACGCCAATATTTGTAGAGTTATGCCATAGCCTTGGCCTCGCGGTGCACGCTTGGACGATTAACCGTGAATCTGATATGCGCGCGCTGCTTGCGCTCGGAATTGATGGCATTATCACCGACAAACCTAGCCGCGCTCGCGCCGTGATTGACGATTGGTGGGCGGGGAGGTAACTGCGCCCCAAACAGGATTCGAACCTGCGACCTTTCGCTCCGGAGGCGAAATCCGCCTCCGGCTAAGGCCTAGAAAAACGGCGGATTTAAGCCAAAAAGTCGGCATGTAAAATAGCGCCTTCGTGGTGTATCGTTGCATTTTGGACGGGAGTTGGACGGGAGTTGGGCAGGCGCAAAAAAGCCTCAAAATTATAAAAGGTTGGATAATGGGTGCGAAAAAACCAAAAAGATCACACCACCTATCGCGCGGGCAGGGATCGTTCAGATGGGATGAAGCCAAGCAAACGTGGCGTGGAAGGCTCGAATTCGGGCGTGACGTATCCGGAAAGCGCCGCTATGTGGAAGTCACCTCCAAGAGTGAGGATTACGCGTGGGCGAAATTGGAGCACGCCCGCACGTTGTATAGCAAGGGTGGAATGGATGCGTATGCGCGCTCGCAGTTAACCGTGCGGGATTGGGTGGATCGGTGGCTTGATCGGCGCGAGCATACTGTGCGTCCGAAAACGTACCGCGCGGAGCACTCGGTGCTCACGAAGTGGGTGGTGCCCAATCTGGGCTCACGTAAGCTGTGCAATATTACTGGGGATGATATTCGAGAAATCCAAGTGTGGCAGCGTGAGGCTGGAAATTCAACGACTCATGCGCGTTATATTCAGCGGGTGTTCCAGCAGGTGCTCCGTGATGCGCGTGCGGATGGGTATGTCATAGATGACACGGCACTGCTGGCGAAGGTAGCGAAAAAGGCTCCAAATCCGCGTGAGGCCCTATCGGTGGAGCAGGCCACGAGGATTTTGAAGATCGCTGGGGCGCAGCCGCTCGGGAGCAGGTGGGTGGCTGCGCTGTTGCAGGGGATGCGGCAAGGCGAATGTTTAGGGCTCACTTGGGGTTGTATCGATTTTGAGCAGAAGACGATTGATGTTTCGTGGCAGCTGCAGGAGCTTGGCTATGAGGATAGAGAGGCAGGGGTGGTCCTGATCCCTGATGGGTATCAAGCCCGGCAGTTGTATGGTACGTATCATTTGGTGCGTCCGAAGACGGCGCGTGGGCAGCGGCTTATACCGATGGTGCCGTGGATGGAGGCCGCGCTCGGGCAGTGGCGTGGGCAGTGCCCTGCCTCGCCTTATGGGCTGGTGTGGTGCCATGAGGATGGCACGCCGATCAATTCCAAGCAGGACTTACGGGCATGGAAAGCGCTGCAAGCCGAAGCGAAAGTGCAGAAAAGCAACGGCACGCCTTATGTGCTACACGAAGCACGCAACACGTGTGCCACGCTACTATTGGAGGCCGGCGTGGATCCAGAAATCATTAAAGCCATACTCGGGCATAGCTCTATCGTCACAAGCCGCGCATATATGCGCGTGAATCAAGACATGACGCGAGATGCGTTGGAAAAAGTCGCTAAACGCCTGCAGCTAGAAAATTAGAGCCAACGTTTCGCGGCATCCAGAATCTCCGAACGATATTTGAAAAGATCACTCGGCGAATCAACGTTGACAAGCGGCGCACCACTGCCCATCTTCCCGTCAGCAGCATCTGGCAACTGGATACGCTTTTGCTTGCCGTTGAAATGCAGGCGCACAAGTGGGCGACGATTATTGTCGTCCATAAGGATCGCGCAATACGATTGAGCATCACGCATCTTAATACGCTGCGGGTCAATCTCTGGCGCGCATATCGCTTGCACAATGGAGAATCCAAGTATCTCCTCGGGCGTGGTTTCGATTTTCTTACCCTCAGGCTCTTCGACCGCTTCAGCTGCGGGTGCCGGTGCAGGGGAGGCGTCCTCATTCACTTTAATCGCGTCTTTGAGACGCTTAGCGACCAGATCAGATAGGAAACGCTTCATGCCTTCTTTCACATCTGGCTCGATCGCGGTTAGAAGCTTCTGAGTAATCACTGTGCGCGGCTTGACCACGCGAGCCATGAGCTTCAAAAATTCCCCGCTTGGGTGCTCAAATTGCTCGGTTAGGAATTGGCGTACAGCGGCAATCATTTTCATTGATTCTGCCGAAGATAACGCGGCATCAAGATCGAATCCGGTCTTCGTGATTCGCTCTAGCTCTGGCAGTACGCGCGTATCAATATTGTCGAGATTGAGCACGAGAAATGGCTTCTTATCCATCACGTTAGCTTTTTCAAGATCTGTGAAGAATTGGTACTGCTGGCCGTTGGTGAGGATTCCGATTCGTGCCTGTGTAGCCCCATAGTAGAAAGCGAGCTGGTCAGCCACGGCGTATGAAATTTGCTGCGTGTATTTTTTACACTCAATAAGGATTGAGATTTTTCCGTCACGCATAATCGCGTAATCAACTTTTTGTCCCTTCTTCCCGGCGTATCCTGCCGTGTATTCGGGGACGACTTCAGACGGGTTGAAAACATCGTATCCGAGCACTTTTGAGATGAAAGGCATGATGAGTGCGTTTTTGGTGGCTTCTTCGGTGGTGAGCCGGTCACGGTTTGCTTCGAGATTTTCAGCGATAGAAATGACGTGTTCTTCAATGGCGGGCATGATTACTCCTAATGGTTGAGGGTTTGTCGGTATGCGCGGATGATGTCTGGGGTGACGTCCAGCTCGCGCGCGATGGCTATCACGTTGCCGTCGCAGAGTTTTTCGGCGAGCTGGTATTCGAGTGGGGAAATGATGAGCAGCGCGGCTCTGCGTTGCACGCATTCTTCTGTGGCTTTGTCTTTGTGTCCGTCGTCGCCTCTGCGTACGTGGATTAGTTCGTGGGCTAGGGCGCTGATTCGTTGTGCGAGGGAGAGTCCTTCACGGATATAGACTTCGCTGCGTGTTTTTGAGTATGCGGCGCGCCACGGTGTGGGCAGGTTTCGTGTGATTTGTGTAGTGACCCCGTGTTCGGCGAGCTGGTTGAGCAGGGATTGTTCGCGGGTGTCCATTTATGGTTCCTGCATCATCATTGCGGTTTCGTCGTCTGGGTCTTGCTCGTATTCGCCGGCAGCTGCGAGCTCCCATTGGTTGGCCGGGTCGTACGTGTCTGAAACGTAATCAGCATCAGCGAGAGTAGCTTGCGCTTGTTCTATCGTTTTCACAACGTCTAATCCGAGCGCTTTACAAATAGCGGTGAAGTCGTCAAATAGAAGCACCTGCTGAAGCATGAGAGCACGATATATGCGCATGTGAGCTATTCCGGTGATTTCGCTCAACCGACGATACGAAATACCTTGTCTCTCTCGTTCGCGCTGAAGTACCTCTACCGCTGCAATACTTGCAGGTTCCGGACGTATTTTCTCGCTCATATTTTCAGTGTACCCATCTAGCGACACGACGTAAAGGCTAATTTGCAATCGTACCCAACTAGGTACATAATGGGAGTGTCGTACCCAGATAGATACGGAGGCTGATATGGAAATCAATCTGGTTCTCCGTGGAGCAATTGCAGAGAAGCAGCGCACCACAATCGAAATCGCTGAAGCGATTGGAATCAGCAGGCAGAACCTTTCAAAGAAGCTGAATGGCCATTTGCCGTTCACGTATGACGAGCTCGTCAAGGCCTCAGCAGAATTGGGTCTGCCGATGATTGAGCTGGTTCGGCGTGCGCAGCAGCTGGAGGTGGCGTGATGGCCGGAGTCGCTTATTCCCTAGACGAAATCCATGAAATCACTGGATTTAGCACGAACGCTATCGGGCGCGCAATCCGTGACGATTGGGAAAACATGCGAGATCAGGATGTGAAAACACTGCCGAAACTGCGCGCTAAACGAGGCTCGGGCAAGAAATACATCGTGCTAGCGAATGATCTTGTGCGTTGACTGGAAAAGCTGGAGGACGCATGAACCGGCGCATACAGCCCCACGTGCCACTGGCCGCGATACGCCGCAGGCTCGGATACACACAATCCGAGCTCGCGCCACTGGTCGGGATCACGCAAGCCCAGCTCGCGCGTATCGAGGCAGGCGCATCAGGAGCCAGCCTAGAAACACTCCGAGCCTTAGAGAAATCTCTCGCCCTGAAAGAGGGTGAGCTCACCACGGCTTACAGGCCGCGCGTGAAACCAAAAAGATATGGAGCCGCACCAACCAATGCGGCTCCAACAAAGACACCAACCACGAAAGGTATCTGATGAATAGATTATCACGTTTTAAGCCGTTGAGTGGCAAAGAGATAGCTTACGCGATACTCACCGGCATAGCGTTCACGGCGCTCTTTGTTTGCGCACTGGCGGGCGCTTATGCGACTACTGCTACGGGTCAAGTGTTTTATGCCCGCTTGTTGCCTGTGATTTGTGTTGTGTGGGGTGTGCTCGCTCTTGGTGTACATCTCACGCCGAGTAAGAAAGGCGACCAGCGGTGATGTCGTATAGGGAGATTGCGCAGCGGGTGACTAAAGCGTCCTCGAAAACTCATTCAGTGGATTTTGCGCTCATGGAGATTCTGATCTCGGCACATTCTGGCGACCAGGCACGGGCACGTACCTATGTCGATCAGGCCGAGTATCTGCTAGCGAAGGCTCGCAGTGAGCTAGTAGCGCTTCAAGCGTTGATCGAGGATAAGGGCGGTGTGCTGTGAGGATTGATTCGAAAGAAAAGGCCGTGCTCGCTTTGGCTTTGATTCAGTACATGAAGAAAGACCTCACGGCGCAGGTAGAAGAAACCGAGAAGGCTGCTAAAGCGTTCCTGCTTGAAGAACTGTCTATCACGAATAAACAGGCGGGTTGGGAAAACAATGGCGAACTGATCGCGGAATCCCTCTATGTGCAGCCAGCTATCAAGGTTGAGTATGTGGTGACGGACGAGGGTGCTTTTAGTGATTGGGTACAGCAGGTCACGGATCGGCGGCCTACTTGGGAGCACCACCTCGCCGCGTTCGAGAAGAGCCAATCCCAGATCGAGGGGTATGTGGCTAAGCATGGCGAAATACCAGACGGAGTTGAGGTGCGGGAGCGGCAAAAACCGGCTTATGTGCGCACCACTATCAACGACAAGGCTCAGTTTGAGCGGCAAGTGTATGGCGCGAAAGTTATTGGCGATGCGCTACGGCCACTCGCGCTAGAAGCAGGAGAAAGCAATGAGTGAAAAGTTTGAGACATGGACGGACGCTTTAGCAGACTTCCAAGCTAGCGTGCCCACGATTGGGAAGAATAAGCGGGCAGAGACCGGCAAATTCGGTTACGAGTATGCCGACCTCGCTGAAATTATCGCGGTGATCCGCAAGCCACTATCAGAGCGGGGTTTTGCGTTCACTCAATCCATCCAATACCAAGATGATCGCACTGCTTTGTGTACCTCGCTGTGGTGGCGTGGCGAGCCGGTGGATCGGTCTTTCATGCCAATAAATGTGCAGCTCCCTCCCCAGCAAGTAGGCAGCCAACTCACGTATATGCGCCGATATAGTCTGCTCGCTATTTTAGGTATCCAGCCAGTAGACGAGGACGATGACGGCGTAGCAGCACAAACCCACTGGCAGCAGCCGGTTAAAGCTAAACGTGAGCCGCTGATAGACGAAGGCACATATGTGGAGTTGCAGGATTTAGCCAAAGCACGCGGCTTGGACAGGGCACAGCTTGCTTCGGTAGCTAAATGGGCATCGAACACTCGCACAAGCGATATAGCACAACTCACGCAGCGCGAAGCAGAACACGTGATCGGTAGCTGGAAAACACAGCCAGCAAAACCGCAAAAGACCGAATACGGGCAGCAAGATAGCTTGCCGGTGGATGCAGAAATAGAGGGCTGATTATGGAATGGGTGAACGAACTACCGAAAACCACGAACTATGGCCGTTCATATACCGAAACATGGTTCACGCCCAGTGATGCGCGCGAACTGGCGCGCCACCCCGGCGTGAAAGCCCTTATCCGTAAAAATATCACGCTCGCGGAATATGCGATGCTACGCAAAACAATCACGCGCCACTCTGCCGATTTAGTGGTAGCACAACGCGGCACAGGTAAGAAAAACGAGCAAGGCAAGCCACTATATGACGCTTATGCGTGGTGGAGTCCAGCAGATGCGGCAGCAAGGATGCTGGAAAGTGAGAAGCGGGCAGCAATGAAAGCAGCAAACAAGGCGAAAAGGGAGAAGGCGAACTCATGAGAAGCGGTAATAGTAGTGACTGGTTCGAGCCAGCATATTTCGAGCCTGAGGCAAGCGAGCGCGAGCTAGACCTAGAAGACGAACTCAACGATAAGAGTGAGCTGCTCGATGAAGCAGTGAGTCTACTTGACCAGCTCTATATAAAGCTGGAACGGCAACTCTACGGCCTACCTGATGCGGAGCTTTTCGAGCTAGAACGCGGAGCGCTCGCCGAGGAATATAACCAGATCAAACAATTCCTGAACAAGGCGGCGAACTGATGAGTATTGCTTTACATGATCTTCTTATCGGCACCGGCGCTTTCGCTGTGATCGCGGGCATTGCCCTCTATCTATGGCGGTTGAAAGGCGGTGATGACGATGAATAACACGCTAGCCTACGCACGGCTTCACGATCCTGCCACTTCGTGGGAAGCCGCAGAATCCGTGAGCGAGAATACTTTGAGCCGTTCCCAGAACGCGGTGCTTGGCTTCATCATGGCGAGAGGAAACTGCACGCAGCAAGAAGCCGAAGATTTCCTCACAAGACACGCATATTTCACGCCCGAGCGAGTACGGAGCGCGTTCACGGAGCTGGAACGCCTTAACAAAATTGAGCGCACCAGCTTGAAACGCAAAACCCGCTCGGGCAGGAACGCGACCGTGTGGATGCTCACGAAATACGAGAATCAGGAAGGGATTTTCTAATGGCACGCAGTGATAAACGCCCGTATGTGACGGTGGCGATTGACTGGTTTGAAAACCCCAAATTCGCGCTGCTGAGTGAGATTTTGGGCGGGAAAATGCCGCTACTTCGTGAAGCGAGAGACCTCTATCTTGGCTCTATCGTTTATTGCGCACGGAATCTCACTGACGGCATATTTAGTGTGGCTATGGCGCAGCGTGAAGCTTTATCAGTGAGCCGAAAATGCGTACAAGCACTCTATGAGGCAGGATTATGGATTGATCGCGGTAAGGGCATGGCTGAAGTGCATGATTATGGCAAGCATCAGGCTACGCGAGCTGAGCGCGAAAAACTATCCGCAGCTGGGCGAAAAGCACGCCAATCACATAACGAATCGTCAACGAATCGTAGCGAAATCGTCAACGAATCGTGCAACCAAGTAGAAGTAGAAGTAAATACAAATACTTCTAACGAAGTATTTGTTGATAGCGTGCCTGCTGAAGCGCAACCAAAACCAGCACCGCAAACAGCAAAGCCGAAATCGAAACCAAAACCAGCCCGGCCGCTGCCTGACGATTGGGAACCCAACCCGCATCATGCCCAGCTCGCGGCTGAGCATGGCAAGGATCTGGCCTTGGAAGCAGCTAAGTTTCGGGATTGGGCAGCGAATCAGAAACCCCGCCGGGACTGGGACGCGAGCTTCAACAACTGGCTCCGCAACCACGCCTACGACGATCAACGCATCGTCTCAGGCCGTGAACCACCTTCACGGCTTGCCGAGTGGGCACAAGCCGCCGCCATGGTAGAAGCCCAGCAAGCTAGCGGGCAAGCACTCATCGGGGAGGGTGAACCGACATGGTAGACCCCCGCACAGCCACCGGCATTTTGGCTTACGCCTCCACGGTAGACCCAAGGCTCAAACCCCGGAATGCTGAGGATCGGGCAGCAGCCGTCACCGCATGGGCAAACATTCTCCCTGATTGGCTGACTCTCGCTATTGGGCGTGAAGCAATCGCTAGGCATCAAAACGCTGGAGACGAACGGCAACTCTCACCAGCCGTAATCATCACCTACGGCAAGACCGTTAAGGCCGAGCTGGAAGCGAAAGCCCGCAGGGAGGCTGGCTATACCTCGACAGTGCCACGCCAACTCCCACCAGCCGACCAGATACTCACCAGCGAGCAGCTCGCCCCGCAAATCCAATCCCTACGAGCAATGCTAAAAGCCAAAACCACACGAAAGGAAGCCCGCAATGATTCAAGCCAACACTCTCGAAGCCGCGACAGTGATAGCCCAAAAACTCGCTGAAATCATGAAAACCACTACACCACAGGAGGCCACGAAATGACCGATCGGGAAATGCTTGAATGGCTAGCTGCGCACGCCCACCGGCTATTACTGCAAGAAGCAGGATTAGCGCACAAAACAGAATGGGACGGCACATTAGCGTCCATCAACATTGACAGTGCCGAGTTCCACATGGGTGGCTCTGCCGCTATGGACATTATTTGGAACACAATCAACCACTACATCAAAACCGGAAAGGCAGAACTACAACAATGATTCAAGCAACAATCACCGGCAATATCAGCGACCCGAAATGCGACTACACCCGCAACGGCATCCCTTACCTGCGTTTCAGTATCGCCTCCACCGAAGCAAAGAAAAACCAGCAAACAGGGCAGTGGGAAGAAACCAGCGGCACCACATGGATACGAGTCACTATTTGGGATCACGCTGAGGACATTTACGAGCAGCTCCGCAAAGGCCAACGCTTGACCATAGCGGGCAAGCTCTGCACCGAGACATACACGGGCAGGGACGGGCAAGAACACTCCCAGCTAGTACTACGCTACCCTGAACTGCAAGACAACCCTCCAAGCTGGAATACCCCAAATCGCACCTTGCACGGCTCACAGCGCCCCGAACAGGCGTTCGATACTGCCCGTGTACCCCAAACAGGCTTTAACGCTTCTACGGGGCACACAGCCAGCCGCGCCACCTATACGGCACCCGCTGGTGGTAGCCCCGCAGATCCGTGGGCACAAAACCCCACAAACGATAAGCCACCATTCTAAAGTGAGCCTATCGTGAGCCATAACCACGAAAACCTCAGCCTCGAACAACTCCTACACTCTCTAGCGCAAGAAACCCAGCTAGAAGCCAGAGCCGAGACCGAGCCGAACACGGTAAACGTGCCATGCGCCCACTGCGGGCGGCCAGCACGAATCACTATCGAAGAAGCCCGTAAAGGCTGGGAAGGCCGAGCCCTCCACGCCACCTGCTACCACCAAACCATAAGGAGAAACCCGAAATGAAACCCTATACCCTTCCCACCGAGCCACCCATAGGCACCCTGCTAAAAGCAGCAGACGGCACCATCTGGAAATCCGGCACCTGGACAAGCCCGAACGGCACCCAAAAAACATTGTGGTACGAACAACCAAACTATTTCGCCCGCGACCTGCGCCGCTTGAGCTGGAAAGAAATGCTCACCCGCAACAACGCTACACCCCTCACCGAAATACCCAACCCACCCAAAATCGGTGACAGCCGCTTTAACGCCCCTGAATGGCTCGAACTCCTGCCGGAAGGCACCGTCATCACCTCCTGCAACAGGTACAGCAAGAGAATATGTGTCTTGGGTAAAAGCGGCGACAAGTGGTACTCCGCCACTGATGATGATGAAGGCTACACCAGCCACTATGTAGCTGGAGACGAAACCTGCACCATCATTTGGCTACCCGAGGAGCACCAGTGAGCACCTATCCCCACATCGGCTTCACAATCCCCGATAGTGAATGGCTCACCGCGAACGGACGCTACGGGCACCACATGGCGCTAGCAGCCCGCACCCGCGCGCTACGCGAACGCGCTGCTCTCATCGCGCGTGCAGCGATCAACACCGGCCAGCTACACCCATACACCCGTGTGCCACTCCTGATCGCTGCAATCGGGTACCCCACAGCAAGCCGCGCCGACCCCACCAACGCCGCCCCCACCGTCAAAGCCCTAATCGACGGCTGCACCACAGCCGGACTCTGGAAAGACGACAACAGTGACGTTTTGCCACTGATAGCGTTCGGACGCTCCAACACTAAAGCACCAAAACACACCCACCTAGTGATCCTCTACCTCACCGACCTAGAAATCAACTACCAAGGAGAAAACCAATGAATGAACTAGACACCGAACGCCTATACCAAGCACTGGAAAAGCTAGAAGATGCCATAAAAGCCAACAACACTATCACTATCGACACCGGCACCAGCTCCACCGAGATAGACCTCTGGGAAGACTACGAAAACCCAATCCTTGAAGCCTACGACAACGTGGAACACATTATCGACCAAATCAGGTACACCTACGGTAACCCTATCTACACCACCTCCCGCGATGATAAAACCGTCCAAGCCGAGATCGAGCAAGACTTTATAGCTTACCGTGAACGCGCCTGGCACCCCACAAGCGACATATTCCTATGCCCATATTGCGGGCACCGGCTCTGGGCTGAATACATCGAAAACCGCCGCTACCTAGTCAAATGCGCCGGCTGCAACGACACCCACACCTATGAAGGACGCTGGGACACACGCCGCATCCACTACGTCACCGCAGACAGCGAAAAAGACGCGGCACGTAAATGCTCCACCCAAGCACTTGCCACCCCCGAAAAAATAGCCGAGATCACCCCGGAAACTATCGAGCAAGCCAACTGGCAAAACACTCAAGGAGAAAAATAATGACTAAAGAAACCCTGAAAATGACTAACGAATGCACCCCACTATGGGCAATCCTAGACCCCCTCAAAACATGGCTGATGAACACCAGCGAACGATACGACCAAATGGAGCCAGAAAACACGACCGATGAAGCCTTCAACGACGGCGTGAGCTACGGCCTAGATAAAACATATCGCCACATCCGTGAAATCCTCTGGACAGTAATGCCCGACCAAGCACCCAAATGGGACAACTAAACACGAAAGGAAACCAGCCATGCGCCACAATTTCGACTATGATAACGCCACCAACGAGCACAAACTCAAATTCCTAGAACACCGCTGCGCCTACCTATATTGGCTACTAGGCCAAAAACAAAAAGAATACGAGAACGAAGAACACGCCTCTTTCGACTTGATCGTATCAGCGGCTGCTAAATTCCAACACAAACTAGTCAAAGACGAACCCGACATACAGGAACTCGTAGAAGACCAACAAGACGCTATCCTGCACCACCAGCACACACGCGGCATGAGCCTAGCCTGCACCAAACACCGCACCTACATGAGAGAAGAAATCCCAGCCGACGTACTCGCAAACACAGAATGGCTCCGATATGAATGACCACGAAATGCTCCAATATCTCCGCCAAGAAACAGCCCGCCGCTACCAAATCGCACAACTGGAATCACAAGACGCACACGAAAAAAGCAATCTCACCAATTACGCAGCCTATTGGGGCGGAATCGCTGTAACAAACCTAGCCATAAACAAAATCATCCACAACCACCTCGAACACGGAAAGGAACCAACCCAACAATGACCAGCCGAGACACGATCACCATAGAGAGCGGCAGAAAAAGAAGTGTGCCCACCTAATCTAGGCGGACACACTCACGGTAGTTGAAAGTAGTTTACGTTACTAGTTTACAGGACGGAGGCAACCGCATGAAGCGGAATAACCCACGTATTTCCAATCTTCGCGCCGGGAAGCGAACCGGAATTCAGCTTTTTATTCACGCCCTGCGGAGTAATCCCCAACAGCTCCGCAGCCTCGGTAACAGATACCAATGGCGGGAGCTCGCCACGGGCAGTATCACCATCAACCATGCTGCTTGGCGCGACAGAAAGCGCGAATGGAGAGCCAAGTTCAGCCCCAATTGTCTGTGCCTTGATGGCGGCGTCGCTCAGCGAATCTGCTTCAAAGGAGCATATGGCACGGTATCCATTGAAGGATTCAGCAAGCGAACCGTGATAGACGGAGATTGCGGTAAGAATATCTTCGTCGCTCATAGTGGTGGAGAAGTCCACCGTCGCGGTGTACTCCATTTGTTTTTCCTTTCCGTTGTTTTGGCGGTAGTTGGTGGCCGGCCAGCACTCGTCGCCGTAGGGAGAGCGCCGGCCGTGACTTTACTTGGTAAAGCCAGAACGCTTGAGCAATGCGAGAGCATTTTTCAGCGAACGCCAATCTGAAGGAGTTGAAGGAAGCGACGTGATGAGCTTGCCGTCACGGTAGACCTTTGGATGATTGGTCTTGCCGGTCTTGACTTCAAAGCCTTGCGCTTCGAGTGCTTTCACGAGCTTCTTCACTTCCTTGTCGGTCATTTCAACCTCCTTTCAACTACCGTACTTCCATTATACACATATAGTTGCTAATCAGCAACTAATTTAGGTGTGTTACTAAAACTAATAAGACTCATTAGCTATAATGAAAACACCCACCGCGCCACCAGAAAGCCACCAATGCAGCCCCAAAACCTTCACGAAAATCTTCACGAACAATTACACAACCTCGCCACCCTCCACCAGCTCTGCGAAGCACTATATCGCGAACCAAATCTCGCTTCACACCATAGCGGCACAAGCAGACACGGGAACGCGCGCCTCACACCCCAAGAACAATGGCTCAATGTGCGTGAATACATGAGCGAACAGTGGGCGCGTATCGAGACAATCGCCGCCGAACTCTCATGGCGTGGGCAATCGAAAGACGGCGACCCAGCCCGCTTCATCGCCAACCGACTCAGCTGGGCCGAGCAGAATTACCCATACATGACCGACCTCGCCGAAACCACGCAAGAAGTCCACGGCTACTTCCAAACCCTCGCACGCGAAAACGACGAAATCACCCAACACCTATGCCCAATGTGCGGCGGCACCCAACTCCGCCACCGCGAACGAGACCAGCAGTACTACTGCACCGAATGCGACGGCGCATGGACAACCGAAACACTCGCTACACTCCGCACCTACCGCATCACCACCGCAGGCGAATGGCTCACCGCCAAAGAAGCTGCCACCCGCTACGGCATCACCCGCGACCGCATCTACCAATGGAAAGCACGCGGCCAGATCCATCCCGATAACGCCCGGCGAGTTAATACCGCCGAGATAGAAAACCTGCTATAATCTGACAAGAAAGGCGATCAACGCGCCCAAAAACAGCCAGCATAGCTGGCTTTCTTCATATCTGGAGGCCACCAACAATGGCACGCAGAGGAACAACAATCCGCGACCGCCACCGCAAAGCCATCAGCGCCGGCCACCCACCCTGCGCCATCTGCGGAAAACCAATCGACTACACCATCAAATGGCCACACCCACAAGCCTACGTAGTAGACCACATCATCCCAATCGCAGCAGGCGGCCCAGACACGCTCGCCAACAAACAACCAGCCCACAATTATTGTAATGGCCAAAAACTCGACAAGCTCTACACCCTCAACATTCTCAAATCATCCAACACACTCACATAAAACGAGTGCCACCCAGGGGGGTATCCCCACAAGAAGAAAGCTCCGCCCCCCACGCGGTCAGGCGGTTTCTCTCTCACATTTTTTCCACACAGAGGCCGATTCAAGTATAGGTGGTGATTGGCTTTATGGCTGGCGTTTCTCGGCGTAAGCCGTTGACTATTTTGGGTGCGATCAAGCATGGCAAGAAAGAGATGTTGGAAGCGTTGCGGGAGAATGTGGCTCGCACGATTGATGAAGGGGTGCCGGCGCGTGATTTGGCTTCGTTGACGAAGCGGCTTATGGAGATTGAGGATGAGCTGGCGGCTGTGATTGTGGAGGAACAGGGGGATGTGATTGGTGATGCGACGCAAATCCCAGATGCCCCGTTCACTCCTTCCGGCGGCGCGCATGTGCGTGCTTCCTGATGGGATTACTGCTACTGGTGGGGCTCGTATTGTTGAGACGGCTCGCAGGTGTGGGCTTGTGTTGGATGATTGGCAGCAAGATTTAGCGAGTGTGATTTTTGCGAAGCAGGCGGACGGGGCTTATGCCTCGGACACTGTGGGGATTTCGATTGCTCGGCAGGCTGGCAAGACGTATGCGATTGTGGCGATGATGATTGCTTTGTGCTTGTCGGAGCCGAAAACTACTGTGGTGTGGACGGCTCACCATAATAGTGTGATGTTGGAAACGTTTAGGTCTATTCAGGCTACGTGTAGGCGGCGTGAGGTGGCTTTTCACGTGTTGGGGGTGCGTGCTTCGGCTGAGGATCGGTCTATTTTGTTTCGTAATGGTTCGCGGTTGATGATGCGGGCGCGTGAGTCTGGCGCGTTGCGTGGTGTGCCGAATGTGAGTGTGCTGGTGTTGGATGAGGCGCAGATTCTCACTGAGGCTGCGATGAGTGATGTTGCGCCTACGCAGAATGTGGCGAGGAAGGCGCTAACGGTTATGATGGGCACTCCGCCGCGTCCAAAGGATCCGGGTGACGTGTTTACGGAGCAGCGTGAGAATGCGCTGAAGGTGGCGGCTGGTAAGCAGCCGGTGGAGTTGGCTACGTGGATTGAGTTCGCTGCTGATTCGTTGGCTGATAGTGATGATTTGGAGCAGTTGCGGCTTGCGAATCCTTCTTATCCGAAGCGTACACCGTTGCGGGCTATTAGGAAGTTGCGCCGGTCATTGTCGGAGGATAATTTTCGGCGTGAAGCGCTGGGTATTTGGGATGAGACCACCACGCCGATGGTGATTGCGCAATCAGTTTGGGATTCGTGTGAGGATTCTGCCTCGCTGGGTGTGGACAGGTTGGTGCTTGGGGTGGATGTGGATCCGGGGCGTACTCATGCGGCTATTTCTGTGGCTGGGCTACGCTCCGATGGGTTGGTGCATGTGGAGCTGGTGGCTACTACTGCTTCGGTGTTGGAGAAAGGCGAAATGCCGAGCGTTGGGTGGGTGCCTGATTGGTTGGCAGAGAAAGCGGCAGCTAATGAGCTTGCTGGGATTGTGTTGGATGCGAAGAGCCCGGCAGCATCGTTGTTGCCTGAGTTGAAGGCACGCAAGCTGCCAATAACGGTGACGTCTGTGGATGATATGGCTGATGCGTGTGCCGGGTTCTATGACAGCGCGGTTGAGGGCGGGTTGCGGCATATTGGGCAGCCTCAGTTGACGGTGGCGTTGCAGAACGCGCGGAAACGCTCACTATCGGGGGATCGGTGGGCTTGGAACCGGAAGAGTTCAGATTCGGATATTACGCCGATAGTGAGCGCTTCGTTAGCGGTGTGGGGTGTGAAGAGCCGGAAAGTGAAGAGTAGTAAGCCGGTGAGGATGGTGTTTTTATGACGGAAGTGAATGTGGAGCTGGCGCAGCGTTTAGAGCGGCAGTTAGACAAGTATGCGGGCGTGAATCATGCGAAACTACAAGCGTATGAGGGTAAGCGTGTCGCTAAAGTTGCTGGGGTGCGGGTAGCGTCGAAGCTGCGCAAGCTTGCTGTGCGTGTTGGTTGGCCGCGCACTGTGGTGGATGTGTTGGAAGAGCGTCTGGACTTTCTTGGATGGGATGCGCCTCAAGAGTTAATGCTTGGGGATGTTTATGTGGGTAATGGTCTTGGGGCTGAATCTTCGCTGGTGCATTTGGATTCGCTGATTTATGGTGTTGGTTTCGCGCTTGTTGGTTCGAATAGTGATGGTGGTGTGCAGGTGACGGCGCAGTCGCCGTTTACTACTACTGGCTTGTGGGATGGGCAGGAGCGGCGGCTAGAGGCTGGTTTACGCAGATCTGGTGATGAGATTGTGCTCTATGAGCCTAATAAGACCACGCATTTTGTGAAGAGTAGCGGTGGTTTGCTTGCTGTGGAATCGGTTGATGAGCATGGGTTGGGGCGGGTGCCTTTGGTTATGTTCCCGAATCGTGTGCGTGGCTCGCGCTCATGGGGGCAATCAGAGATTACCCCAATGGTGTTGGATTTGTCCGATGAAGCGAGCCGTGCTCTGTTGGATATGGCTGTGCATCGTACTTTTCATGCTTCGCCGCAACGCTATGTGATTGCGAACATGGATGAGCAGGATTTTAAGGATAGCGCGAATGGGTGGAAGGCTCTCACGTCTGAGGTGTGGGGCATGCAGGCTGATCCTAACGATGTGCGTATTGGCGAGCTTAATGGTGTGACGCCTTCACCGTTTACTGCCGAGCTGCAGCAGTTGGTGGAAATGCTTGCTGCGGAGGCTGGTATTCCGGTGAGTTATTTAGGTATTAGTAGTGCTAATCCATCGAGTGCTGATGCTATTCGGGCGGGTGAAGCTCGGTTGGTGAAGCGAGCAGAGCGGCATCAATCAAATTTTGGTTCATCATGGCTGGAAGTGGCACGGCTAGCGTTACTGGTCCGCGATGGTAGCGTGCCAGATAGTTTCAGTAGGGTGCAGTCTTTGTGGCGTGATGCTGCCACGCCAACTCGGGCGGCTGCCGCGGATGAGGTAGCGAAACTTGTGGGTGCGAATATTTTGCCTGCCACAAGCTCTATTACTCTTTCCCGGCTTGGGTTCACTCCGTCACAGCAGGCCACATTGGCGCAGGAGCGCGAAAACATGCCAGCTGACGGGATAACGCTACTAGCTGGGCTAATGGATCGGCAAACAGCGCAAACATAAGTGAATAGAAAGGGGCGGGCGTGGCGAGCAATAATAGTGAGCTGCGCAAGCTCACCCAGCAGCACAAGACGGCTCAGAACGTGACGGCACAGGCCACGGGCGTGGGCGAAATGGAGCTCACGCAGCGTTTAATTGATGGGCTTATTAGCCCTGAAGAGTTTGTTTACGCTGCAGTGGGGATCAATAAGCTTGGACATGATAAAGCAGTGCAGCTCGCGCAACGCTATGTGCGTGATGCTCGTAAGATTACTGCACCAGGGCTGGTGCAGTTGCCTACCGTGGCCGCAGAGTTTGATCCCGCGCAATCTGCTGCTCGGGCTGTATCTACAGTGAAAGCAGTGGATGCTGAGAGTAAGGCGGCGCAGATCCGGGCATGGATGCGGGCAAAGATTGATGCTGCTGTGCGTGAACAATTGGCGGCACGTGAGGCGGGCGCGGCGCGCGAACGAATATCTGGCACTATGCGAAGGTGGACTGCTGCTAACGTGCAGAACGCGCACCGCTCCACCGTGATTCGCTCTGCTGAATCTGCAGGTAGCGGGTGGCGGGTAGTGACGGACGGGAATCCGTGCTCGTTTTGTGCGATGTTGGCTTCATACAGTGAGGATATTAACGGGGCGGAGCATTGGCCTGATCATTATTTTCATCATGATTGCGGCTGCACGATCCAAGAAGTACCCCTCGGTATGGACGTGGAGTATACGGCGAAGGAGCGTGAGTTTATTGCGCTACGTGAGGCCGCCGAGAGGGAAGTGGATGCGCATCCGGGCAAGTATGCGGGAAGCACGAAACGCCAAAAACTCATGAACGCGATGCGCGCTCACGGTGACGGTATCGTGAACGACGCGCTCGTGCCTGATGACTTAAGGAAGCGGCCTAAACGCAAAAAGAATGAAACCATTAAACCAGAAGAACACTTGCTGATTAAGGATTTGAAAGCGCTTCGGAGCATTAAGAGCCGCTCGGTTGCGAAACTCGAAAAGCGACTTTCTGATGAGGAGATTATTTCTAAAGTCGGCGGATGGGATAAGTCGGATGGTAGCTGTGTAAGCCTAGCTCTAGCCTACGCCGGGAATGCGTCAGGGTACGACGTAACAGACTTTAGGGGTGGCGCTAGTCGCGCATTCTTTGCTAAAAGTTCCAATTTGCGCAGAGTCGCAAAACTTAAAGACGTGGAGAGCTGGCACACGGTTACTTCTAGCGAGTTAGACGGGACTCTGGAAATAATTCGACACGCGAAAACAGGGCAAGGATATATTCTTGGCGCTGGGCAGCACGCTGCTGTTATAAAACGTGTCGGGGGAGATAAATTCCAGTATTTAGAGTTGCAATACCCGGAGCAGGCCAATGGGTGGAAGGAGCTGAATAAAGAGAGGTTAATATCCCGGTTTGGTATTGTCGAATCACGGGAGATTGGCGGTCAGAAAAAGGCTACTCCCATTGTGTTAATTGATATAGAATCATTGGGTAGAAGCGAAGATCTCAGAGACCTACTCTCGTATATAAATACTTCAAGTTAGGAAAGGAGCGCTAAATGGAATCTGAATATGTCATATTCGATGAAAACAACGTCGAAGGCGCTCCAGTTTTTCGTGTCACCCAAGTTGATAAAGATGGTTACCCTACGTTAACTGGGAACTTTTTTTTCACATTCGACAAGAAAAAAGTGTTTAATGTATTCCGTGACTATCCGAGAAGTCTTACTGCCGAACAAAAACAAGCTTTTGATGAGAACTTCTCGGATTGGGCTAATCTACTAGCAAGTATGGTTCATGCCTAACGCATCTGACAATTAAGTATTAACCGTCACCTTTGTGGTGGCGGTTTTTTGATGCCGCGGAATTCGAGGAGGAACGGGAATATGATAGTGAGTTTTCTGTTCATGGCATGCTCGGTCAGTGGTGCTGTGATCGCATGGTATTACGCTGTGAAGGCTGCACGGACCCGTCTTGATATAGAAGCCAGTATCGATAGTTCAATACTGGAAGATGAGAGTATGCTGCTCTCCATTCGATAACTTGATTTCGAGTGTTCGAGCAGCACCACTGACTGGTAGTCTCGTGAGCTCGAATACCGTGTGAGGCTCGATCGTGAGCGGAGTGGGAAGATCTAGCCCTGGGATCTGGTGGGCGTTTAGGATTGCACTAATCTGGAGTGGGCGATCAGTCAGGTTGCGAAGATACCAGGTTGCATTGTTTTTCGTGTGTGACGCTGGCGTGAGTGTGAAGCTCTCTTGGTTCATTCCTGCAGCGATTTTCTTGAGCGACGTAGAGATTGTTTCTGAACGCCGTTCAGCTGCTTCAGCTTTTTGTTGTGCTTGGCGTGATTTGTTTGCCATCCACCAGGCAACAAACCCACCAGCCATGCCACCAACGCCACACAAGGCGCTGACCGTGTTGAAAACGATTTCTAGCGTGCTCATAGTTCGAGTATTTCACTTGTAGGCTCGAATGTTCATAGTTTTACGCCTTTACGCGCGGCGGTAAATGCGCGGCCAACACAATAACAACACTCCATAGGAGGAATAATGTCCGAAACTGTGGCACATGATGCCAACCAGAATGCCGAGGATGCGCAAGCATCCCAGGCAGTATTCGAGCCAATCACAAGCCAAGATCAGCTTGACAAACTCATCACTAGCCGGCTGGCTCGTGAAAAATCCAAATATGCTGACTATGAGGATTTGAAGACGAAAGCAGCCAAGCTTGATGAGATCGAGGCAGCAAACAAAAGCGAGCTGCAAAAAGCTCAAGATGCGCTCGCGGCTGAAACCAAAGCCCGCACTGGAGCTGAAATAGCTTTACTGCGCCTTCAGATCGCGGCAGAGCAAGGCTTGGATGTGAAAGCCGCAAGCTTTCTGCATGGCGCGAACCGTGAAGAGCTCGAAGTATCAGCGGCAGAGCTTACCGCGTTGATTGGCGCTAAGCCACGGATTCAACCTGATCCCACTCAAGGCCGAGAGTCTAAACCGGGCTCTGCCTCTAACGTGGACTGGTTGAGAGAAGCTATTAACCGTAACAGTAACTAAGAATGTAAGGAGCCTAGAAATGGGTAATTATGCAAATATTGTGGGGCGTGCAGATATTGAAGACGCTCTCATGCCAGATCAAGTAGTGGCAGGAATTATTAAAGATGCTGCTGCTCAATCCATTATGTTGCGTCGCGCAAAGCAAGTGCGTATGACGTCAAAGAAAGCCAAGCAGGCTGTGCTTTCCACGCTACCTGATGCTTACTGGGTGGATGGTGATGATGGCTTGAAGCAGACCAGTGATGCCACGTGGAAGAATCTCACGATCACTGCTGAAGAGCTCGCAGTGATCGTTCCTATTCCTGATGCTGTATTGAATGATGCGAATGTTCCTTTGTGGGATCAGGTGAAGCCGCTTATTGCTGAGGCTATCGGCAAGAAGGTGGATCAGGCTGCGCTCTTTGGCGTGGATAAGCCTGATTCTTGGCCTACTGCTATTGTGCCCGCTGCTACTGCCGCCGGTAACATTCAAGCAGTATCGGATAAGCTTGCGGTGGATATTGCGGCCTTGGCGGAGAAAGTTTCTGTGGGTGGTTTCGCTGTGGACGGGTTCGCTTCCCGCCCGGGGCTTTCATGGAAAGTGCGTGGCTTGACTGATACTGCCGGCCGCCCGATTTTCGCTGATGCTCTAAACGGTAACGGCGATTTCTCCGTGTATGGGTATCCGCTTGATGAGGTGCGTAATGGTGCATGGAATGCCCAGAGTGCTGAGCTGGCGATGCTTGACTGGTCTAAGTTCATTATTGGTATTCGCCAAGATGTCACTTACGACATTTTCAAAGAAGGCGTGATTAGCGATGAGAACGGCAAAGTGATTTTGAACTTGATGCAGCAAGACACTCAAGCGCTACGTGCCGTTTTCCGTGTGGGCTTCCAAGTGGCTATCCCAACTAACCGCCTCACTGGTGAGAGCGCTTATCCGGCTGGCATTCTTACACCAGCTGTTGCTGCTGATCCCGAGGTGGGCGCGTGATGAGCTGTGACACTGTGGCATGGGTGCATGAACCAGACGGGCAAGTGCTCAATATCCCAGCAGGGGGCGGTGAGCACCTTCGCCCGCTTGGCTGGCACCCACTCAACGACAAGCACGAGCCAGTGCACAGGATTGAGGATACGCAAGCGCCAACGCATGCAGTGGCTCAGCCACGCAAGACCACGCGCAAAGCGACAAGCACACGCAAAAGCACACTCAAATAGTGATCGTGAGGTGGTGACGAATGGGACAATTTGTGAACGAAAACGATATCCGGGTATGGATCAGTGACGCTACTGGAGAGCAGCTAGCAGCAATGATTGACCTTGCGGAAGGACAAGCCTTCGCGGTTGCCCCGCAGCTCGCCACTCTCACGCTCACGCCCGAGCAAGTGAAGGCTGTGAAAGGCGTCCTAGTGGCAGCGATTCGCCGCTGGTGGGACGCTGGCAGCGGAGCAATATCTTCACACGCTGCTGGCCCGTTTAGTGAAACACTGCAAACTACTGCTGTGGTTGGCCAATTGTATCCATCCGAAGTGAAAGCTCTGGGCAGGATTGGTGGAACTGGAAGAGTATTCAGCTTTTCCATGGATCCAGCCAGTGATGAAAGCACACAGTGGCCTTCGTGGGTAATCAACCGCCCAGAAAGTGAGGACACATGAGCTTCCGCACAGAGCAAGTGATTGTGAAGAACCGAACCTGCACGGGCACTAACGCCATAGGTGAAGCAGTGTGGGAGACGATAGAGCAGCTTGTGGATGGCGTGCTTATTGCCCCAGGTGCCGGGCAGGACATGACCGGCACGATCCGCCCTGACGGTACCCGCGTCACCTACACGCTCTATTTTCCGAAAACGTTCACTGGTGATCTACGCGGCGCAACAATCAGGGTACGTGGCATGGATCTTGCTGTGATTGGTGAACCGGATCGCTATCTGGGCGCACCTGGGCGCTGGAATATGGTGGTACAGGTGGGGGTGGTGCATGGCTAGAGTGAAGATCAAATTAAACTCGGCGGGGATCCGCAAGTATTTGAATGATCCGAGCGTGCAGGCCATGCTACATGCTCAGGCGCAACAGATCGCTGGGCGTGCCGGGGATGGATACAGTGCGGACGTGCGCGGCGGAAAAGCACGCGCACACGCTCGCGTCGAAGCAGTAACGCAGAAAGCACGCAGAGACAATCTGGAGCACAACACGCTTCTCAAAGCGCTTGGGGGTGGCTGATGGGATCGCGGCTGACAGATATTACTGAGTGGCTTGGGAATCAAATCGTGAACCTTCCTGCTTTTGGGGTGGTGCCAGAAGATCGCCCTGAACGGTTTATCACCATTGAACGTACAGGCGGGGACTCGAACCGGTTCATAGATAACGCCACCTATGCGGTGCAAGTATGGGCAAGCTCCATTCTTGAAGCTGACCAGCTTGCAACCCAGCTACGTGACGCCTGCTGGCTGCTGCTTGAGCAGCCGTGGGTAGCGGCAGTATCTCCAGGCAATCTTTACGATTTCACTGACCCGCAAAGTGGCCACTACCGCTACCAGTTCACGCTGGAAATTGGCGTAATGAACCACCAACAATAACAAACTTTTCAAACATAAAGGAAGGAGCCTGATATGGCTGCTACTGGAACAAAAAACGCTGCCAACGTGAGCGTTGGTAAACCAATGACTATTGGGGGTGTGTATGCTGCCCCGATTGATACTCCCGTACCAACGGATGCTACTACTGCGCTGAGTGAAGCTTTCGTGAATCTTGGCTACATTAGCGATGCTGGCGTGACGAACACTGTGGAATCTGATAGTGAAGCAATCAAAGCATGGGGTGGGGATACGGTGCTGAACGTGCAAACCTCACGCACCGAGACCTTCACCTACACCATGATCGAGTCACTAAATGAGGCTGTGTTGAAGCAAGCTTATGGTGAAGCGAACGTGGCTGAGGGCACCGTGAAACATAATGGGGCTACCCGTGGCCGCTGGGTCTATGCTTACGAGATTCTGCTCACGGGCGGCAAAGTGAAGCGTGTCGTGGTGCCTGTCGGTGAGGTCACTGAGGTGGGTGATGTTGTGTATGTGGATGGTGAACCTATCGGCTACGAGGTCACTGTGACTGCTTACCCGGATGCTGAGGGGAACACGGCTTATGAGTATGTGGCGGCTATCGCTGGAAGCGAAGGTGCGTGATGGCAGCGACGAAAACAACAACGAAACGTAAGCCTGCCGTGAAACCAGACACTGCTCCCGGCGTCACGCATACCACTATTAATGGGGTGCCGGTCACTATCAATGTGGGCGATCTGGACGATGTGGATGTGCTCTACCAGTTGAAGGACGCACAAAATGGTGACGTTTTCGCGGCGCTTGACCTGATTGATCTGCTGATCGGGGAAGATCAGCGTAAAGCGCTGGTGGATACGGTGCGTGACCCGGAGACGCAGCGGGCATCCGTGACTGATTTTACTGGGATTTTGGAGCAGCTTTTCGGGGCCATCCCAAAATCCTGACTTTGGCGTTTCTCGCGAGCGAGTACCCTGACGAGCTTGAATGTGATTTTTGGGCGGCGTATGGGCGCTCGTGGCGGGAAATGCCGTTGTGGCGGGCAGCGGTACTGGCGGTGCCGCTGGCTCGCCGCCCTGAATATGAAGTGTGCCGGGTGCTTGACCCGGATTGGTGTTGGCGTGAGCCGCTATTCGCGGTGGTGGCGAGCGCTCTTGGCGTGAAAGCCCCGAAGCAAGATATTAGCCGTGATGGTGGCGATAGTGATGGTGGCATGGATACGGCCAGTATGGATCGTGACCAGCTCGTGGCGATACTTGCCGCGCCACGGATCCCTGTTGATGACGTAACCATAGAGTGATGGAGGTGGATTTATGGCTGAACTCGCTGCAGCATACGTGCAAATCATCCCGTCAATGAAAGGCGTTGCGAGCGGGCTTTCGAAAGAGCTCAGCGGTGCTCTTGGCGGTATGGGCCCCGCCGTCTCTAAGCACGCGAATAGTTGGGGAGCCTCAATCAAAAACACTCTCGGCAGTGCGGTTAAAGCGGTAGGCGCTATTGGTGCTACGGCTTTTGCTGCTATTGGGGCGACTCTCGCCGCGAATCTCGGCTCAGCGATCTCGCGTGTGGATACGCTGAACAATTTCCCGCGCCAAATGGCGAACATGGGCTACTCTGCGGCAGAAGCAAACGAGTCCATTAATAAACTCTCAGAAGGTATTCAAGGCCTTCCAACCACGCTGGACGGGATTGTTGGCACAGCACAATCCCTGGCCCCACTCACTGGGTCTTTAGCTGAAGCAACAGATTTATCTCTCGCGCTTAATAATGCTTTCCTGGCATCAGGGCGTGGCGCTGCTGATGCTTCGCGCGGCATGGCACAAATCACCCAAATGTTCGCCTCTGGCCATGTGGACATGATGAGTTGGCGCACATTGATGGAAACAATGCCGGGCCAATTGGATCAGCTTGCGAAATCAATGCTTGGACCATCAGGGAACGCACAAAGCTTGTATGACGCGCTGCAATCTGGACAAATTTCTATGAAAGATTTCCAGAATGCGATTATTGACCTGAACGAAAACGGTGGGGATGGTTTCGCATCTTTCGCTGAGCAAGCCAAATCAGCTACCGGCGGTATCGCAACATCATTCACTAATGTGCGTACCGCTATTTCGCGGGGCATGGCGAATATTATTCAAGCTATCGGTCCAGAAAAATTCACTGCGATAGCTGCCGCGATAACCGGTGTAATAAACGATATTTCTGGTGCGATTGTGGCGTTTATTGAAGGTGCAGATTTTTCTGGCCTGTCCAGCTCGATTGGTGGCATGCTTCCAGTGATTGGTGGCCTTGTAGGCGCATTGGGCGGGTTAGCTTCACAGCTTCCATTTATTGGCCAGTTTTTTGTGGGGATAACTGGCCCGGTCGGGATCGTGATTGGGATTTTTGCTGGGTTGATAGCTAGCTCAAGCGCGCTGCGTGATTCATTCGGTGCGGTGGTGTATGCGTTGAGCTCTTCCGTGCAGCAACTTGCACCAACGTTTCAACAGGTTTTTGACCTGATCGGGCAAGTATTGGGGCAGTTGGGTGATGCTCTCGCTCCGATCATTGTTCAACTTTCTGGCGGATTACTTCAGGCGGTGAGTGCGCTCACTCCGGTAGTAAATCAAATAGTTGGTATTCTCAGGCAGCTGGTTTCCATGATTATGCCCATGGTTGAACACATGCTGGCTGCGATTGTGCCTATCATTGGGCAGGCTGCTGGTGTTATCGCAAACGTGATAACAGCTCTCGGGCCGTTGATTAGTCAGCTCACAGACTTTTTAATGCCAATCATTGAAAGTCTGCTACCAGTAGTGACTTCCGCGATTGATGGAATCCTTGGCGTTCTCCAGCCTGCTTTAGCCACGATTCAAGCAGTGATTGACACTGTGATGGCTGCGATTAGTGGTGACTGGTCAGCGGCGTGGGAAGGCATTAAGAGCATTGTTTCGGGCGTGTGGGAAACAATTAAAGCATTTATTTCTGCCGTTGTAAACCAGATCAAGTCGGCGATTAGTGGCGCGCTTGGTGTGATCAAATCGATTTTCACGAGTGGCTGGAATGCGCTAACGGGGATTGTGGCCGCGGCGTGGAGCATGGTGAAGGGTGCCGTGTCTGCGGGTATTGAGGGCGCGGTTTCTTTGGTGCGTGGTTTGCCGGGGAAAGTCGCTGGCGCGCTAGGGAATCTTGGCTCAACGCTCTACAATTCCGGCCGTGCCCTGCTACAAGGCTTCATGAATGGCATCATGTCGATGTTCAGCTCGATTAAAAGCAAGGTGAGCAGCGGTCTAGCTAGTGTTCGTAGCCTTTTTCCTTTCTCGCCTGCTAAAGAGGGGCCTTTCTCGGGTAAGGGCTGGGTGCTGTATTCGGGGCTTTCGATTGGTGAGGCGATGGCTGAAGGTATTAGCCGCGCTACTCCGCAGGCTGTGGGTGCCGCTCGGAGCTTGAACGCGCTCACGCAGGAAGCTTTGGATCAGGTCACTGGCCGATCCCTCGCCGTCAATACTGCAAGCACGGCACCAAACCTATATTCCTCGGGGTCGCCGTTTGGTGGGCAGGCCGTGAATATTACGGTGAATATTCGCCCGGAGGATTTAGCAGGGATTCGCACGGTAGAGGATTTTGTGGTGTCGATGCGCCGTCAGGCGGTGATGCAGGGAGTGGGGTTCTAGTATGCCTGGTGCTTATGGTGGTTATGTTGATGGTTTGCGGCTTTATATTGAGGCTACTCGTACGAGTCAGCGGGCTGATCGTGAGGATTGGCGCATAGCGCTGTATGTGGAGAAGCGTTCTACTACGTGGGATCATTATGGGGCTACGTGGAGTATCGCGGCCACGAGTGAAGAGACTCATAGTGGGAGTTATACGCTTTCTACTGGGTCTACTTTTGTGAAGATTGGCGAGTTCAGTACGTATTGGACGCGTTATTATGGGCAGTCTCGTACTATCACGGTCACTGGTTCTAGCACTAGTGTTGCTGGGAAGATGCCGCCTTCGGTGTCTTTGCAGTTCACGATTGCGGCTCGTGCGTATTCGGTTCCTGCCACGCCTGTGGGGGTGGGGGCTTCACGGGTGGATGATTCTCAGATCAGGGTGGCTTTTACTACGGTGTCTTCTGCTGCTGCCCCGGTGAAGAACGCTAGTGTTTATCGGAGTGTAGATGGGGCCGCATTCTCCTATATCGGGTGGGTGGATGGTTATGGCGAGAAAACCTATATTGATAGTGGTGTGAGTGCTGGGCATTATTATCGGTATCGGGTTTTCGCTAATTCTGCCCAAGAGGGGTTGCAGTCTAGCCCGGGCGAGTCGGGCAGTGTTTACACTACCCCGCTCGCGCCTGGTTCGGTGACGGCAGCGAAAGATTCTTCTAATAATGTGCAGCTTTCGTGGGTGAATCGCGCGGTTGGTGAGTATCAGACCCGCATCTATGAGGGTGCTGTGTTGGTGGCTACGCTCGGGGCTGGGGCAGCTTCTTTCACGGTGCCTTCGCCTGACCCGCTTGCTGCTCATACTTACACGTTGAAGGCGGTGACGCCGGACGGGCTGGAATCAGTTGGGGCGGTTTCGCCTGTGGTGCGGCTTGCGGCGGCACCTTTCGCGCCCACGAATCTTGCCCCGAATGGTGCGTATGCGGCTACCGGCTCTCCGGTAGTGTTGTCTTGGCAGCATAATCCGGCGGATTTGTCTGCACAGTCAAAAGCTGAAATCCAGTACGCCACTAACCCCACATCGCCCTCGTGGAGCACTCTGGCTACTGTTAGGGGTGATGCCGCTACGTATTCGTGGGCGGCGGCAGTGAGTCCTGTGGTGCGGGTGTGGCGGGTGCGTACGTGGGGGCAAGATGCGAGTAAGCCCTCCCCGTGGTCTAGCGCGGCACGGGTAGATGTTGTAGCACCTCCCACAGTAGCGATCACTAGCCCTGCTTCTGGGGCGGTGATAGATAAAGACACGGTGATGGTTAGTTTTTCCACTAGCTCGGTGGCGGGCGGGGCACGGTTCGAGGCGAGCATCAGCCCTGCCCCATCCACGGGCAGTTCTACCGTGACGGGTGGTTTCACGAACCGGCAGGGCAGCGTGGTGTTTAGCGGCCTGGAAAACGGCACTACATATACGGTGAGTGTGCGTGCGGGGGATTATGTGTGGAGCGCGCCAGTGGCGAGGTCTTTCACTGTCACTTATGCCGCGCCACCCACATTTTCTGTGTTGGCCGCGTGGGATGCTTCCACTGCTAGCGTGTTACTTGGGGCTGTGGAGCTGCCAGCGGATTACACGTTGATTGATCGCGTGGATTATCAGCGGCGTGTGGATGGCGGGCAGTGGGAGGCGATCGTTAAGGGTGTAGCAGTTACCGACATGGTTGTTGATTCTATCCCGCCTCTTGATGGGGTTATCGAGTATCGGGCGGTGACGTATTCGAATCTTGGTGTGCCTGCCTTTGGGCAGCCGAGCACTATTGTGGATGCTTTTGAGGCTCCTAAACCGCAAGCGGGTGTGTGGATCAATTGGGGCGCGGGTTTTACGCAAGCAGCTGGCCTTTTCTATAACATTAGCTATGATTTGAAGCCTGTTAAAGAGTATGTGAAGGATTATTGGTTCGCTGGCCGCGCGAAGCCCACTGTGCTCATGGGGGTACAGGTGCGGCGCACCGTGGCTGTTTCCGCGTATTTGGGCACGCCGGGCATGAAGATCGCAGGCGGGAAGCATAATCCGGGCTTGGGCACGCTAGAGCTGGTGGGCAAGCTGCGCGAGCTCGCGGCGTCACGCTCGCTAGTCACTGTGCGCTCACCCAGGCAGCCTACTATCACCGGATATTTAGATGGTTTCTCCCTCCCTAGGAGTGAGAAGAATGAATACCGGGTGAGCTTCACAGTGACTGAATCCGACTAGCAACAGGGGGTGTGTGGTGCGTGTAGAGGATTACCGGTTCGAGCTGCTCAATAACGCGGGCATGGTATTGGGAGCGCTTGATGGGGTGGAGCCGGGAGGGCGGCTCACGGGGAATGTGAATGCGCAGATCAGGTGGAGCGCGGCGCTCACCTATCATGGCGATATACCGAAGACCGACTGGCCAAAATACCGGATCCGCATCACCGCTATTATTAACGGCGAGCAGCGCCCGCTCGGCGAGTATGTGGTGCGTGGCGGGGAACAAAAAAACACGCCACTAGGCGAAAGCCTCACCCTCGACTTGTACGATAAAACATTCATCCCCGCTTCTGACGCTGTGGAAGGCACCTACACGGTGGCCGAGGGAGCGAATATCGGGAGCGCTGTGCGTGCCTTGCTGGAATCATCAGGGGAAACCAATATCGTGCTCGACCCCACCAATGCGGTGACGCGTTCAGCGATGGTGTGGGAGCCGGGCACTAGCAAGCTACGCATCATCAATGATCTTTTAGACGCGGCAGGCTACATGGGCCTGTGGTGTGACTATGGCGGGGCTTACCGGCTTTCCCCATATACGCCACCTAAACAGCGCCCCATCGCCTACGAGTTCGTGCCCTCTGATACGGCGATTCACACACCGGAATGGGCACGCGAGCAGGATGCGAAAATCCCGAACAAAATCATTTGCGTAAGCCAAGAGTCCGGGGATCAACAGGCGATGCGAGCGATAGCTTTGAACGAAGACCCCGAGAGCCCATATAGTTTTCAGAACCAAGGCCAATGGGTTACTGAAGTACACACCGGGGTAGAGGCCGCCACGCAGGCGGTGCTTGACGCACACGCGCAACGCCTCCTCGCGAACGCGGTCTCTTCGGCTACGGTGAAACGCTCAATGATGCTCACCCCGATAGAGCTAAACGCTGTGTGCCTCAACGCGGACGGTGGGCGTGAAGTAGTAGAAAATCTCGATATTACGCTCGCCCCAGCCAGCTTGATGCAGATCACTACGAGGGAGGTGGCCTAATGCCTAGCTTGACACCGATTGGTGGGAATCCACTCTCCGCGCTGCTACCTACACCTGCCGCTGCGCGGCAGGACGGGTGGCGGTGGGGGATCGTGAAGCAGATTTCTCCGCTGCGTATCCAACTCGATGGGGATACGACTGCTTTTAGTGGCACCCCAGACACGCTTGTGCCGGTAGCGTTAAATGACCGTGTACGGGTACACATATATAACCGGCGCGCGACCGTGATTGGCGTGGCTGGCGGGGTGCCATACCCTTCGAGTGTGGATTATGCGGTGGAGGCTGGTAGTGCTGGGGTTGCTGGGCGGCTTGAACGTGTTGAGCAGGGTTTGAGTGTGAAGCAGGGCGCGTGGTTTAGTGTGCGTTCGCCTGTGTGGGTGCGGCGTGAGGGTGGGCGCGTGTTTCTCGATGGGGCGTTGCAGTTGTTGCAGAATCATTCGAATGAGGGCTGGTTCCGTGATGTTTTTTCTGCACTGCCTGATTGGGCACGGCCAGCGGGGGATGTGTATGCGCCGATAGTGTTTTCAGATTCTACTGGGGTGCTGGTGGCGCGTTCTAGCGGGGTGATAGATGTTTATGATTATCGCTCTAACGGGTCTTATACGAGTGCGGGGAATAGTGTGACGTTGATGGCTAATTGGCCAGCAATATAGAGGATAAAAAAGGAAAAGGGATGGTTATGGCTTTGTATGCTACTGGCGCGGCTATCGCGCGTGATGAGGATTTTAAGGCGCGCGCTATTATGGCGGCAGCGCAGATTGGGGTGTCTTATCCTGAATCGTGGGTGGGCACTAATTTGTATCAGCTCGCGCTGGATAAGCCTATCGGGGAGGCGTATGAGTATTCTTTGGGGGCTTTGCCGTATCATTCCCGGCGTTGTTATGACCCGAGTATTATTACCGATCAGATGATTCTTGCGGTGGTGACGGCGCTTTGGGAAGCAGAACAGCAAGCGCTTACGGGCGAGTCACCAGCAGCGGGTGTGTAGCCCACGATTCTTGTTTTGGTAGTTGTCCATCCCATTCGGGGTGGATATTTTTATGCCCCAAAAAAGCGGAAAAGACGGAAAAGTCTAGTGTTTAGCTGGGGTTAAAAGCGGAAAAG
>R16__coassemble_1024_pt1 | contig 39071 bp, 32 predicted proteins | sample R16__metabat2_low_PE_013 | metagenome-assembled genome bin R16
GGGCGTCAATTAAATTTTCATAAAAATTTTTCGGGTCTCGCGGGGCTATCGGGGGGGGGGGCCCCCCTTAAAAGGGGGGCCCCCCCCCCTGTCATTACGAGGCAGTGCTCTATCAGAGCAAGCCGAGAGCTTTCACTGCTTCGAGCTCTTCAGCAGCCTTTTCGGCGGAGTAATCAATACCGGCGCGGGTCTCATCAGAGATCTCCAAGCCTTCCACAATCTGCCATTCGCCCCCATCGGAGGTGCAGGGGAAGCCGAAGGAAAGGCCAGCGGGCACGCCATAGGCGGAGCCATCAGTCATCACTGCGGAGGAGACCCAGTCGCCCTCAGCAGTGCCGAGTGCCCAATCGCGCATATGATCGATTGCAGCGCCAGCAGCCGAAGCAGCGGAGGAAGCCCCACGAGCCTCAATGATGGCAGCGCCACGCTTAGCCACCGTAGGCACGAAGTAATCCTTGCGCCAAGCATCATCCACCATATCTTTAGCGGCCTTCCCCGCCACCGTGGCGTAAGAAAGATCCGGATACTGATCAGCGCTGTGGTTGCCCCACACCACCATCTTCTTGATGTCACGCACTGGAGCACCCACCTTTTCAGCAAGCTGAGAAATAGCGCGGTTGTGATCGAGGCGCATCATGGCAGTGAAGCGGCTCTTAGGCACATCTGGAGCGGAGCTTGCAGCAATCACGCAGTTGGTGTTGGCTGGGTTGCCCACCACGAGCACGCGCACATCATCAGCGGCATGATCGTTGATCGCTTTACCTTGCGGGCCAAAAATGCCCCCGTTAGCTGCAAGTAGATCAGCGCGCTCCATACCCTTGGTGCGCGGACGAGCACCCACGAGCATAGCGAAGCTGGTGCCTTCGAATGCCACGTTTGGATCATCAGTGATGTTAATACCAGCAAGCAGCGGGAACGCACAGTCATTGAGCTCCATCGCGATACCCTCGGCCGCCTTGAGCGCTGGCGTGATTTCGAGCATATTAATGATCACTGGCTGATCATGGCCAAGCATCGCACCCGAAGCAATACGGAAGAGCATTGCATAGCCAATGTTGCCAGCTGCGCCCGTCACTGTCACTACTTTGGGGGTCTTAAGTTCTCCCATACGAAAACTCCTTCATTCGGTCGTGTTCTCTCCGAAATACATACCTCGCATTTCGAAGTGCGCAATTTCCGCGCATAGCACCTCTAAGGATACTCTGCTTTGCGGCGTTTGAAACCACGATTCGCCACTATCAGGAAACTTAGCTGCAGCCGCACCAAAACTCCACGTCTAACTACTAGCCGGAGCGCGCCGATTTCCCGGAGCGCGAGTCGGGGTGGCGGAGCGCGTGTCAGTAGACACGCGCCGCGACGCCGGGGACCCCGTTTTGAGTGCGAAGGGATGTCGGTGCGCTGCCGGCGCCCTTTTGTGTGCTTTTCCGCACCAAAACTCCACGCCTTTGGGCATGCACGAATTCAGCGGCGATGCTTGCGGTAGTACTCCACCAGCTGCTTGGTGGATGCGTCTTGCCCAGCAATCGCCTCGGCGTCACCTGCGATCGCGGGAAGCAAGCCCGTGGCCATCTGCTTGCCAAGCTCCACGCCCCACTGGTCGAAGGAATCAATCCCCCACACCACGCCTTGCGTAAACACAATATGCTCGTAGAGTGCAATCAATTCGCCCAGCACTTTTGGAGTGAGCGCGGGCGCCATGATCGAAGTGGTGGGCTTATTGCCTGGGAAGACCCGCGCTGAAACTATCTGCTCGGGCGTGCCCTCGGCGCGCACTTCATCGGCCGTCTTACCGAAAGCAAGGGCTTTAGTCTGGCCAATGAAATTCGAGAGGAAAAGCTCATGCTGATCCGCGCCATCAAACTGCAGCGGATACGCGGGGTTCGCAAAAGCAATAAAATCAGCCGGGATAAGCTGAGTGCCCTGGTGAATCAGCTGGTAGAAGGCATGCTGGCCATTGGTGCCTGGCTCACCCCACCACACTTCACCAGTGGCACAGGTGACGCCGGAGCCATCCCAGCGCACCCGCTTTCCGTTGCTCTCCATCGTAAGCTGCTGCAGATAGGCAGGGAAACGGTGCAAATACTGCGAATACGGGAGCACAGCATGGGTGGCGCCACCCAAGAAGTTCACGTAAAACACGTTGAGTAAGCCCATCAAAAGCGGCACATTTTGCTCAGCTGGGGCGGTGCGGAAATGTTCATCGATCGCATGGAAACCAGCTAAGAACTCTTCAAACCGATCTGGGCCAATAGCGATGGCAAGCGAGGTGCCCACAGCTGAATCCACGCTATAGCGGCCGCCCACCCAATCCCAGAAGCCGAAGGCATTGGCTGGGTCAATTCCAAAACTAGCCACCTTTTCAAGAGCTGTAGAGACGGCGATAAAGTGGCGCCCCACAGCTTCGCGGGCCGCCTCGTCACCATCACCAATAGCGCCATGCGCACGCAACCCATCGATGAGCCAACCGCGCGCCTGCTTAGCGTTAGTGATGGTCTCAGAGGTGGTGAAAGTCTTGGAAGCTACGATAAAGAGGGTGGTCTCAGGGCTAATACCCTTGAGTTTTTCGGCAATGTCAGTGGGATCCACATTGGATACAAAGCGGCATTCAAGGCCTGCTTGCACATACGGCTTCAGCGCCTCGTAAGCCATCACTGGGCCCAGATCTGAACCGCCAATACCGATATTCACCACGGTACGAATCTGTTTGCCGGTGACGCCAAGCCACTGGCCGGCGCGCACTTTGCGCGCAAACTCATACACTCGCTCCAGCACGCCGCGCACGTCCGCCGTCACGTCTTGGCCATCCACCAGCAGATGCTCACCTTCGAGCGCCTCTGCCGTGGCTCGCAGGGCCGTGTGTAGCACCGACCTATCCTCAGTCACGTTAATGCGCTTTCCGCTAAACATCGCCTCGCGCCGCTGCGCAATCCCCATCTGATCAGCGAGCTGCAGCAGTGCCACTTTAATCTCTTCAGTGAAGTAGCTCTTGCTCATATCCACTAGCAAATCAGCTGCCTGATAAGTATTGCGCTCCACCCGATGCGGGTCATTCGCAAACCACTGCCGAAAATCCACATTTAAACCATCTCGCAGCTGGCTTAACCAAGCCCAAGCTGGGGTCTGCGTGGCATCCACGGGAGAACTCGCCGCTTCGTTTTGGCCTTCAAGATCGCTCATTTTCGCGCCTCACTTTCATCCTCGCAGCGAAAGCAATCGCAGCTTTGCCTTATCAGAGCTATAACCATCCAGCATTGGCCAAAGCTTCGAGCCATTCGCAATTGAATATGCAACGCCGCTATTTTATCGCTCTCCAAGGACACACAGGTAATATATAGAATGCAAACCCTACAGCCCCCAGAGCGAAGGAGCGCCATGCCAGCCAAGCGTACTACCAAGAAGCCAGCGAAAATCAAAATTGGTGTGCTCACCAGCGGTGGAGACGCTCAAGGCATGAATGCCGTGGTGCGTGCCGTGGTGCGCACAGCACTCCATGACGGCGCCCAGCCTTACGCTATTCGGGAAGGCTGGCAAGGAGCTGTGGAGGGCGGAAAGCTGATTGCGCCCGCTTCGTGGGAAAGCGTCTCCGGCATTCTGGCTCAAGGTGGCACAGCGATTGGCACAGCCCGCTCTGATGAATTTCGTGAGCGCAGTGGCGTGAAGAAGGCTGTGCATAATCTGGTGAAAGCTGGTATTGATCGGCTGGTGGTGATCGGCGGTGACGGCTCGCTTACGGGCGCGGATGCGCTGCGCGAGCTCTGGCCCGAGCTGCTTGAAGAGCTCGTAGCTGAAGGGGAAATCAGCGAGGAGCAAGCCCAAAGGCACCACAAGCTTCATATTGCTGGCGTGGTTGGCTCAATCGACAACGACCTCGTGGGCACAGACATGACGGTGGGTACCGATTCTGCGATGCACCGTATTATTGAGGCAGTGGACGCTATTTCTGCCACTGCTGCCTCACATCAGCGCACCTTCGTGATTGAGGTGATGGGTCGGCGGTGCGGCTATCTCGCATTGCAAAGCGCTCTAGCAGGAGGATGCGATTATGTGCTGATTCCTGAATGCCCTCCAGCTGATGGCTGGGAGGATGAAATGTGCGAGAAGCTGCGCATTGGCCGGGCGCATGGGCGGCGCGATTCGCTGGTGATCGTGGCTGAGGGTGCCACAGATCGTAGCGGAAAGCCTATTACTGCTGCTTATGTGCGTGATGTGCTTGCTGAAAAGCTGGGAGAAGAAGCGCGCGTGACGGCGTTGGGGCACGTGCAGCGCGGCGGTACTCCTAGTGCCTTCGATCGTTGGATGAGTACGCTTCTTGGCTATACTGCAGCGCATGAAATGGTGCGGGCGAATGCTGAATCTGAGCCTGTGATTGTAGGTATTCAGCACAATCGGCTGGTGCTATTACCGATGTTGGAGACTATTAAGGCCACACGCAAGGTGAAGGGATATTTGGAGCGCGGCGAATGGGATAATGCAATTGCTGCGCGCGGGCCCAGCTACCGCAAGATGATCGATATTTATGAAGCTATGAGCGCTCCAGTGCCGCGCACGCGGGCACGTGCCGATAAGAAGAAGCCAAGAGTGGGGATCTTGCATGCTGGCGGGCTCGCCCCCGGCATGAATGCTGCTGCACGTGCCGCCGTGAAGCTCGGCATTGACCATGGCTTCACTATGCTTGGAATCGAAGGCGGTTTCATGGGTTTGCTTGAGGGCAATGTGCATGAGCTGGGCTGGAGTGATGTGGAAGGCTGGGTGGAGGACGGCGGCGCGATGCTGGGCACGCGGCGCACTATCCCCACGGAGCAGCAGTATTATTCACTGGCCCGCCAGATCGAGGAAGCTAAGCTTGATGGCCTAATTATGATTGGTGGCTTTAAGGGCTACAAGATGGCTTATGAGATGCGCAAGCAGCGTGAGCATTATCCCGCTTTTAAGATCCCGATTGTGTGTGTGCCGGCTTCTATTGACAATAACCTTCCTGGCTCCGAACAAGCAATTGGTGCAGATACTGCGCTCAACAATAACGCTGAAGTGCTGGATCGAATCCGCCAAAGTGCTTCCGCTTCGCAACGCTGCTTTGTAGCAGAGACGATGGGGCGCAAGTGTGGCTATCTGGCTATTATGAGCGCTATTGCTGCTGGCGCCGAGCAAGTGTATCTCTACGAAGATGGGATCACTCTCAAGCAGCTTGCCCTAGATGCCGAAAATATGGTGAAGGCTTTTGAGCGGGGCCGACATCTTTATCTAGTGGTTAAGAATGAGAGTGCTTCTGAGAATTACACTGCCGATTTGATGCGGCGCGTATTCGAGGAAGAAGGTGGGCATCTTTTTGATGTTCGGGCAGCGATTTTAGGGCATATGCAGCAAGGCGGGAGCCCATCTCCGTTTGATCGCTCAATGGCTGTGCGTTTGGTGGATTACGCTATCGAGTTGCTTGATCAGCGCATTACTGAGGGCAGCTATCGCTATGGCTTTGTTGGTCAAAGCAAGGGCACAATGCAAAGCTATCCAGTGAGCCACATGGATGAGCTTATGGATATGGAAGATCGGCTGCAATACGATCCTTGGTGGCTTGGATTGAAAGATGTGCTCTACGTGGTGGGAGATAAAAACTTCAAAAAGGATGTGGGGCGAGTAGCTGGGCTTGAGGTTGCTTGAGCTTCGTATCCCAACGCGGCAGATAGCCTCTAAGGAGCTAGATATGTGTGCGTAGCTGCAGCTAAAAGCAGCGCGATAGCAAATCTTTTACACTGGCTTATAGTGCAGCATGCTTATTCAGTACTACTCCATAGGCCGGCCGCCGCAAAAGCCCCGATGCAATAATCGTGAGCCGGAAGCGCTTGCGGCGGCCAAGCTTTTTGCATAATCAGTGCGCGAAATGCCGAGCACCAGTGAAATACATGGTGAGGCCGGCCGCCTTTGCAGCTTCAATCACTTCGGAGTCACGAATCGATCCGCCTGGCTGCACCACAGCTTTCACGCCAGCATCGGCAAGCACTTGGAAGCCATCGGCAAACGGGAAGAAAGCGTCACTGGCCGCCACAGCTCCGCGAGCCCGCTCTGGCGCCTGCGCATCTTGCGCTTCTGGCTTACCCAGCGTATTTGCGCGCTCCACCGCAAGCCGGCAGGAATCCACCCGGTTCACTTGCCCCATACCTACACCCACACTGGCACCATCTCGGGCAAGCAAAATAGCATTCGAGCGCACCGCCCGCACTGCCTTCCACGCAAACTCGAGATCGCGCAACGTAGCGGCATCAGCCGCCTGCCCGGCCACTAGCTGCCATGCAGGCGCGGCGTCACCTTCAGCCTGAAGCAAATCTCGCTCCTGGAAGAGCGCGCCCCCAGCGATATGCCGAGTTTCCCACGGCGCCGATGCATTTTCGCTGGCGCGCTGCGGCTCAGCCACCACCAGAATTCGCAAGTTTTTCTTAGTTTTGAGCAGCTCTAAAGCTTCAGCTTCGTAGCTAGGAGCAGCAATCACCTCAGTGAAAATTGGCTTCACTTGCTGCGCCATTTGCAATGTAACTTCGCGGTTTGCGGCGATCACGCCACCGTAAGCGCTCTGCGGGTCGCACTCGTGGGCAGCACGATGGGCAGCTGCAATATTCTCCCCCACGGCAATGCCGCATGGATTGGCGTGCTTGATCACGGCCACAGCTGGATCAGCGTGATCATAGGCTGCTCGAATTGCCGCATCGATATCTTGATAGTTGTTGTAGCTCATTGCTTTTCCGTGCAGCTGGCTCGCATCAGCTAATCCACTTCCTGGACTCACTCTGGCATCAGCTACAAAATCCTTATAAAGTGCTGCAGCTTGATGCGGATTCTCGCCATAGCGAAGCTCGTTCTTCAACTCGTACATCGCGCCGCGATAGATAGGGTGATCCGCTCCAATCAGCACCGAACTCGCCCACTGTGCCACTGCCGTATCATACGCTGCCGTGGTGGCATAGGCTTGGGCTGCTAAGCGGGCTCGCTCGCCGCCTTCAAAGCCACCGCGAGCTGCCGCCTCCACCACAGCACCATACTGCTTCGGGCTCACCACCACGCTCACGGCATCGTGATTCTTGGCTGCCGCGCGGATCATGGCTGGCCCGCCAATATCAATTTTTTCCACACAGTCAGCAATACTGGCACCGCTGGCCACTGTCTGCTCAAAGGGATAAAGATTCACAATCACCAGATCTATTGGCTTTACGCCAAGCTCAGCCATTTGCTCCACGTGCGCGGGCAGATCGCGGCGAGCCAAGATACCGCCATGAATAAGTGGGTGTAGGGTTTTGACTCGCCCATCAAAACTCTCTGGAAAACCTGTGATCTCGGAGACGTCTGTGACGCTCATGCCTGCGTCACGAATAGTTTGCGCAGTAGATCCTGTGGAGATAATCTCGCAGCCACACTCGGCGAGCGCTTGTGCCACCTCGATAATGCCGTCTTTGTAAAACACCGAAATAAGCGCGCGCTTAAATGGAATCCGCATCCTTCATCTCCTCGTCTTCATCGCTGCGGGAATCTGCGAGATTATTATCCTCCTCTCCAGCCTCGGCAGCGCAGACGATTTCATTTTGTGAGCCAGCGGCGTCTTGCGTCGTGGACGAAATATGGGTTTCAGTGGCGCAGGCAGTATCAGTTTCCAAGCCAGCAGCGGTATCGCTATCAGTTTCATTAGTAGGCTTAACCGGGTGTTTCAGGTAATAGCGATATCCAATCACGCTTGCTGCCACGTATGGCACTCCAACCACCAGTATCACTGCTAGCATCAGCAGATCTGCCCGCGCCCCCATCACTGCGAGCCGACCTGGCCCAAGCGAACCGCGCGTAATCCAGCCAAGCACTGCCAATACCGCGGCCACCATCAATACACTCAATGCACTTTGAGCAGCCACGCGGCGTAGCAGCAGCTGCTCAGCCACATTCTTGGAAAGCCGCTGCTCACGCACCGCGAGAATCGCGATCCCAGCAACCACAGGAATAAGCACCAAAGCCGCCCAAACGCTAGTCTGATGCAGTGCCCCGAACACTGGAATGGCAGGAATTGGCTGCAAAGCAGTGCCAAATATACTGAAATAGCTGCCCGCGCCAATACTGAAACCAGCACCAAGAAGCCAAGCCAGCACCCAGACCAAAACCACAGGCAAATAGAGCAACTGCACCAAAGCCAAACCCAGGCCACCCCAAAAACCAGCTAAATAGCTCGAATGAAGGCTTACTATCGTGCGAATTCCCACTAACACCCCGAAGAGAAAGGCCAGGGCCGCATAGCCTGCCAACAACCATCCCAGCCGGGCAGTGCGCGGAAAAAGCGGCTCAAGCATACGCCACCATGATTGATCCACTAATAGCTCTTCCCGGGCAGCCCACAGCGCCGTCACCGCCCCCAATGCCGCGGCTCCGAGAATCGCAATCCACCATGATCCAGCAGGGCGAAATGCTAGCCCAATCGCGGCCACAACCACAGCCTGAGTGAGCCCCGCCGTAGCTACCCCCGCCCAGGTATCCACCTTCCGGCGGCGCATTATCGAATAGAGCGCATAGCAGATGAGCACTGTGAGCCCCAGCGGCATTAGCTGCACATAACCGGCGCTACCAGCCCCAGCCACTTTACATTGCCCACCAAAGGTAGTGAGCCAAAGGCAAGTGGTGGCTCGAGTGGCATCAGCGTATGTGACGTTAGCCAGCATCGGAGCTGAAGCCGTGATGGCATAAAAGAACAGCGAGAAAAGCACCACCAATACCCAACTCACGAGCACCGGCTGCAACGCGCCACGCACAATATGGGCATACCACGAGAATTCTGAATTGCGCTCTTCCATCGCTCCAATCCTACCCAAGCAAACTCGCTAATCCACGAACGCCGCTTAGGGGTGTGCTTACGCTGCGCAATTTAGCCACCCCAGATGGTTCACATTTTGAATATATTTCATAGAGTTGTTAAAGCGCAGGCACTGCTAGAATGAGATGTACCTTACACACACGACAAAGGAGTAGTTGTGAAAAAACTGATTAACGCCCTCGACGACGTGGTGCTCGACGCACTCAAAGGCATTGCCGCTGCTGGCGATGGTCGCGTGGATTTGGAAAACCGCGTGGTGTATCGCAACGAGAAGAAAGATGCCGGCAAAGTAGGCATCATTTCCGGCGGTGGCTCTGGCCATGAGCCATTGCACGGAGGCTACGTGGGTAAGGGCATGCTAGATGCTGCCTGCGCTGGCGAAGTATTCACCTCTCCCACCCCAGATCAGATGCTCGCCGCCACCCTCGAGGTAGATTCAGGAGCGGGCGTGCTACACATTGTGAAAAACTATACCGGCGACGTGATGAACTTCGAGATGGCTGCCGAGCTCGCTGCAGACACCGATGTGCAGGTGAAGACCGTGGTGGTGGCCGATGACGTGGCCGTGCAAGATTCGCTCTACACCGCTGGCCGCCGCGGTGTGGGCGGCACCGTGCTGGTGGAGAAGATTGCTGGCGCTGCAGCTGAAGAAGGAAAGAGCCTTGATGAGGTGACGGAGATCGCGCAGCGCGTGTGCGACAATGTGCGTTCCATGGGCATGGCTCTCACCTCCTGCGTGGTGCCAGCTGCCGGCAAACCCACCTTCGACCTGCCTGAAGACGAGATGGAGATCGGTATCGGTATTCATGGCGAGCCTGGCCGCCACCGCGAGAAGCTCACTTCCGCGAAGGATATTGCCAAGAAGCTGGTGGAGCCAATCCTTGCCGATATGGATTTTGCTGGCTCGGATACGATCGTGCTGATGAACGGCATGGGCGGCACCCCGCTGCTCGAGCTTTATCTGATTTACGCCGACGTGAAGGCGCTGCTTGAAGAAGCGGGCGTGAAGGTGGCTCGCAACCTCGTGGGCAACTACATCACCTCCCTCGAAATGGCTGGCTGCTCCGTAACCCTGCTAAAGGCTGACGAAGAAATGCTGCGCCTCTATGATGCGCCAGTGCTCACCCCTGGCCTGCGTTGGGGAGAGTGAAGCACACGCATGGTTTCTCTCGATCTTATGAAGGCCTGGATTTGCGCCTTCGACACCCTCATCCAAGAAAATGCCGCAATGCTCACCGAGCTCGATTCAGCTATCGGTGACGCCGATCATGGGGCGAACATGGCTCGCGGTATGAAGGCTGCAATGCAGGCAATTGAAGGAAAAGAGAATTTCAATGCCGTGGGCTCCGCTGTGGGCATGGCGATGCTTTCGAAAGTTGGCGGCACTTCCGGCCCGCTATATGGCACCTTCTTTATAAAGGCCGGCAAGGCTCTTGGGGCTGAGACGGAAGCTGAATATTCGGCATTCGTTGCGGCTTTGCAAGATGGCCTTGCGGGGATTGTGGCCCGCGGCAAGGCAGAGCTGGGCGAGAAAACGCTCGTGGATGCCATGACTCCAGCTCTAGAAGCTATGGCAGCTGCCGATTCCCTGGAAGCTGGCGCGGCTGCCGCTCTCGAAGCAGCAAACGCTGGCCGAGATGCCACCACCCCGATGCTTGCCAAGAAAGGCCGCGCCTCCTATTTGGGAGAGCGCTCTATCGGGCATCAGGATCCTGGAGCCACCTCTACAGCTTTGCTGTTTGAAGCGTTGGCACAGGCGGCGGCGAAGGAGGCTGCGTGAGCGTAGGAATCGTTGTAGTTTCCCATTCGGAGCCACTCGCAAAAGCTGCTGTGGAGCTGGCCAATATTATGGTACACAATAATCCACCTGCCGTGGCTATCGCCGCTGGCGTGGAGGGCGATTTTGGCACTGATACCACCGCCATTATGGAGGCTATCTCCCAGGTGGATTCTGGCGACGGCGTGGCCATCTTCGTGGATATGGGTTCGGCTGTGATGAGCGCTGAGACGGCGATCGATTTGCTCGATAGCGATGCCCGCATTACGGCTGCCCCATTCGTGGAAGGCATCACGGCTGGCATCGTGGCTGCAGCAATGGGCTCATCGCTCGATCAAGTGATCTCCGAGGCTGAGCGGAGCTTGGATGCAAAGCGATCCGTGCTCGGATTGCCGCCGCTCGGAACAGGCGCAACTGCTCAGGGCGGCGCTGCTGCAGCGAGCTGCCCTGCCGACGCAGGCGATGCCACCGGCGAAGCCAAGATCGTGAACGAGGTGGGGTTGCACGCGCGGCCAGCTGCTGGCTTCGCAAATCTCGCTGCATCCTTTGACGCGGAGGTGACGGTGAGCACCGATGCGGGTGATGAAGCCGAAGCTGATTCGATTATCAGTTTGATGGCTTTGGGGGCAGAGCTGGGCACAGTACTCAAGTTCAGCGCCACTGGCCCGCAGGCGAGCGAAGCCGTGGCTGCGCTCGTAGAGTTCGTGCAATCAGGCATGGGAGAAGACCCAGTGGCGTGATTTTTGGCGGCCGTAATAATTGGCGGGGCGCCGGCTTCGGTGCGACTGCGAGTTACGCAGGCTTGCGGCGAAGCCCAAGCCGAGTATGTCTGAGCTTGAGCACCGGCACCGGCGCCGCCGCCTAGTTGAAATAAATAACAGCAATAAGGGTGGGCTACCGCAACAATAGCGGTAGCCCACCCCACTTGTTGAGCAGCAATTATCAGTGCATACTCTTGAAAATCTCGCGAGCGATATTGGCCGTCTCGGTGGGCGTCTTGCCCACGCGCACGCCCACAGCCTCAAGAGCTTCCTTCTTAGCCTGTGCCGTGCCGCTCGAGCCAGAGACGATAGCACCAGCATGGCCCATCGTCTTGCCCTTCGGCGCGGTGAAGCCAGCCACATAAGCCACCACTGGCTTCGTCACGTTCTCCTTAATATAGGCCGCAGCGCGCTCTTCAGCGTCACCGCCAATCTCGCCGATCATCACGATCAGATCGGTGTCTGGATCCGCTTCGAAGGCTTTAAGCGCATCGATGTGGATTGTGCCGATCACAGGATCGCCGCCAATGCCCATGCAGGTGGTGAAGCCAAGATCGCGCAGCTCATACATCATCTGATAAGTGAGGGTACCTGATTTGGAGACCAAGCCCACGCGGCCAGGGCCAGTAATATCTGGCGGGGTGATGCCCACGTTGCTCTCACCAGGGGTGATAATGCCTGGGCAGTTTGGCCCGATAATCTGCACTCCATGCTGCTGGGCATAAGTGAAGAAATCTGCCGTATCAGCCACTGGCACACCCTCCGTGATCACCACGATCAAGCGCATCCCGGCATCCACGGCCTCATACACTGCGCCCTTGGTGAATTTTGGTGGCACGAAGATCACAGAAACCTCGGCACCCGTGGCCGCTTTAGCATCAGCCACCGTCGCGTACACTGGCACACTCACCGTCTCAGCCTTACGGTTTTCTTTGCCGTAGCCGATCGGTTCCACCTCAAATTCCACGCTTTGCCCAGCTTTGCGCGGGTTGGTGCCAGCCACAATCTGAGTGCCGGCACCGAGCATGCGGCGGGTATGCTTCGAGCCTTCCGAGCCCGTCATACCCTGCACGATTACTTTGTCTTCTTTCGTCAAGAAAATAGCCATCTTTTACTCCCGCCTCACTTTGCCTTGCCTGCAAGCTCAGCAGCCTTGGCTGCGGCGCCATCCATCGTCTCTATCATCGTCACCAGCGGATGATTAGCTGCTTCGAGAATTGCGCGGCCCTCTTCCACCTTGTTGCCATCGAGACGCACCACGATAGGCTTAGTGGCTCCCTCACCAAGCGCATCGAGCGCACCCACAATACCATTGGCCACTTCGTCACAAGCAGTAATCCCACCGAATACGTTCACGAATACGCTGCGCACCTCGGGATCGCCCAGGATCACATCGAGCCCGTTGCTCATCACAGTGGCATCTGCTCCGCCGCCAATATCGAGAAAGTTAGCTGGGCCAACCCCATACTGTTCGCCGGCGTAAGCCACCACATCAAGAGTACTCATCACGAGGCCAGCACCATTGCCGATGATACCTACCTGGCCACCCTCAAGCTTTACGTAATTAAGGCCAAGCTTCTTGGCCTTAAGCTCGAGCGGATTCTCCGCCTGAATATCCACAAGCGCCTCATGATCTGGGTGGCGGAAGCGGGCGTTGTCATCGAGAGTCACTTTGCCATCGAGCGCGACAATCTCGCCTTGATCAGTGCGCACCAGCGGATTCACTTCCACCAGCGTGGCATCCTCTTGCACATACACTTCATAGAGCTTGATAAGCACTGGAGCGATCTTGGCGCCGAGCTCTGGATCGAAGCCAGCCTCCGTCACGATCTCATTAGCTTTAGCTTCATCGAGCCCCACCAGCGGATCAATTACTACCTTTGCCAGCGCCTCTGGGCGCTCTTTGGCGAGCAGCTCGATCTCCATTCCGCCTTCTTTAGAACACATGGCGAGATAGCGGCGCTCGGCGCGATCGAGCAGCACCGAGAAATAATACTCTTCTTTAATATCGGCGCCAGCAGCAATGAGCAGCTTGCGCACGGTGTGGCCTTTGATATCCATGCCGAAGATTTGCTCAGCCTTCTCTTTGGCCTCTTGAGGGCTCTTGGCCAGCTTCACACCACCAGCCTTGCCGCGGCCACCGGTTTTCACCTGGGCTTTTACCACCACGATTCCGGGATTTTCAGCGAGCAGTTTTTCTGCCGCTGCGTAGGCTTCATCTGGCGTGCTTGCCACAATGCCAGGAAGCACGGGAACTTCATGTGCCGCAAAGAGATCGCGGGCTTGGTACTCGTATAGATCCACGAAGTATCCTTTCGATCAATCACTTCGTCTCGCAGCCTCAGCGCGGGCTGCCTCCGGCCGCGCGCTTCACTGCGGCGAGCAAGGGTGCAGTATCTCTACACTGAGACATCTCTCCGAGCATACCGCGAATCAGGGTGCCGCGCAGTAGTTTTTGGGACTTTTCGCCTAGGTGGTAAATCACATTGGCGGCAGTACCCTAGCTTAATTCTGCTTACTGGATCATCAGAGCTTTTCGAGCGGAGCCACACGCAGCATTAGGCGCTTTGTGGCACCACTGGCGAACTTCACTGAAGCCACCGTGGATTTTCCACTGCCTTCAAAACCAAGAATCGTGCCTTGCCCAAAACTCTTGTGCGCCACGGCGTCACCCACGGCAAAACCAAGCCGCCCATCACCAGTATCCACACTAGCAGTAGACTGGCTCCGCCCATCTGTAACACTTGTGACGAAGCTTGGCTGAGCTTTGCTGCTAGCGCTCTGCTCTCGCGGAACGGAACCACCACCTAGTTTCCCCGGCACAAATCCGCTCGAAGCGCCACTGCGACTGCCTCTGCCAGTGCCAGCCCCAAAGGCGGGAGCGAAATCACCATCGTCGCTCCACTTGCTGGCTCGGCGGCCATAACTGCCCGCGGCGGACCCCCCGGTGCGCCTACCCCAGCTAGAGCTGCCACCCCATCTGTCACCATCGAATAGACTACGGCGCGCCACATCAGCCTCGTCACGGCGCCAATCGATCACGGCCTGCGGGATTTCTTGCAAGAAACGCGATGAGATTTGCTCATGTGGAGCCCCCCATTGCGAGCGCGATGCCGCCCAAGTGATGTATAGCCGCTGGCGGGCCCGCGTGAGCGCCACGTATGCAAGCCGGCGTTCCTCTGCCATCTCATCGAGATTCTCCATGGCGCGTAGGTGTGGAAAAATACCATCCTCCATACCCGTTACAAATACCACCGGAAACTCCAAGCCTTTAGCGGTATGCACCGTCATCAGCACCACTTCACCTTCGGCGGCAGCCTGTGGATCGGGAATTTGATCCGTATCGGAAACGAGCGCTACGTCGTCGAGGAAATCTGCAAGAGTGCCATCTGGGGTGCTCAGCGAGAACTCTGCCGCCACTGAACTCAACTGGGCCAGATTCTCCAGCCTACCCTCATCTTGTGGGTCGTGCGAGGTGCTGAGCATCTGGAGATACCCTGATTTTTCAAGCATTGCTTCAATAACTTCAGCTGGCGGCGCCCCCACAGCAGCCTGCTCTCGGAGCTCTTCAAGCAGCTGCCCAAACTCCGTCACAGCCTTTGCAGCGCGCGGCGTGAGCCCCTCCACAGCGCCACGCCCCTCTCCGAGCGCCAGATCGGGATGAGCCGCATCGGCAATAGCTACCCCGAGCGAGATTTGCCACCGCCGAGCATGAGCCGTGAGTGCTCCCTCTGCTTTATCGCCAATTCCACGCCGTGGCTCGTTGATGATACGGCGGATCGCCACCGCATCATCCGGATTCACAATCGCATGCAAATAGGCGAGCGCATCTTTAATCTCTTTGCGGTCGTAAAACTTGGTGCCACCAACCACCCGATACGGAATCCCGGCTCGCACCAACATATCTTCAATTGCCCGGCTCTGCGCGTTCGTACGATAAAACACGGCCACATCTTTATACCGATAGCCACACCGATCGCGCAACGCATCAATTTCATCAGCCACAAAGCTAGCTTCTTCACGCTCCGAATCGGCCACATATCCCGTGAGTAGCTCTCCCGCGCCCGAATCCGTCCAGAGATTCTTGGCTCGGCGGCCCTCATTGTGAGAAATCACGGCGTTTGCGGCGCTCAAAATATTTTGCGTGGAGCGATAATTCTGCTCGAGCACGATCGTGGCTGCGCGCGGAAAATCATGCTCAAAATCCTGAATATTGCGCATAGTGGCGCCGCGGAAAGCATAGATGCTCTGGTCGGCATCCCCTACGACTGTGAGTTTGCCGTGCAGCGGATCCCTATCCTCGCCAATCAGTGCCCGCACAAGCTGATATTGCGCCACGTTGGTGTCTTGATATTCATCCACAAGCACATGGCGCAAGCGCCGCCGGTATTTCTCAGCAATTTGGGGGTGACGGCGAAAGAGCAGCACAGCTTGCATAATCAGATCATCAAAATCGAAAGCGTTGGCGGCGCGGAGCCGGTTTTGATAGGCGGTGTAAGCGCGGGCGAGAATCACGTCGTCTTTGCTGGTAGCGCTAGCAGCAAACTCTTCTGGCTGTATCATCTCGTTTTTGAGATCACTCACCCGAAAAGCCATTGCTTTTGGAGTGTACGTTTTAGAATCAATGTTTTCTTCAGCCAATACTTGCTTCATCATCCGCTGCGAATCAGCTTGATCATAGATAGTGAAGGTAGATCGCATTCCGAGCGCCTCATGCTCGGCACGCAAAATCCGCACACACGCTGAATGAAAAGTGGAAATCCACATGCTGTGCGCCGCTGCGCCAAGCATCTTAGCTAGCCGCTCACGCATCTCTTTGGCGGCTTTGTTGGTGAATGTAATAGCTAGCACTTCGCGCGGAAGTAGCACTCCGGTGGCGATTAAATATGAAATTCTGGTGGTGAGCACGCGGGTCTTGCCCGATCCTGCTCCAGCTACCACAAGCAAATAATCACCGCCATAAGTGACGGCAGCGCGCTGCGGCTCATTGAGCCCATTGAGAATCTGATCTGCATCCATAACCCCTCTATGCTACCTGCTCACTTCCAGAAATTTTCAAACGAGAGTGGACATGGGGGTCGAGTCCAGGTGTCCACCTGAACAAGTGGACCGAGTACGGGTGTTCACACAGCTGCACAAAACGGGGGCAGAGCTTAAAAGCTCCACCCCCCGAGGATGCCTAATTATTCAGCTCAGGCGCCAGCCTTCTCGCCTACGCGCACACGCTTAAAGCCCTTGATCGTGGCTCCAGCAGCCTTGGCAATCTGGCCTACGCTCTGCTTAGGATCGCGAGCATAAGCCTGATCAAGCAGAGCAACTTCCTTGAAGAAGCCCTTCAAACGGCCTTCCACAATCTTTGGCACAGCCTTTTCCGGCTTACCCTCAGCAATGGTGAGCTCGGTGAAGATCTTGCGCTCATGCTCCACAGCTTCAACTGGCACATCAGCTTCAGAGAGATACTCAGGAGCCATTGCAGCAATGTGGATAGCCACATCATGGGAGATTTCAGCGCCGGCAGCATCGGTAGCCACAAGCACGCCCACCTGCGGCGGGATATCAGGCGAAGTGCGGTGCAAATACACATCCACACGCTCACCTTCAAGCACCGTCACGCTACCCACAGCAAGCTTCTCACCAATGATGCCGGTGAAGTTTGCCACGCGATCAGCAATAGTGCCATCAGCATGCTTAGCAGCCAGCACAGCTTCCACCGTCTCTGCGTCATTATCAACGGCCGCAGCAAGGATTTCTTCAGCGAAAGCAATAAACTTCTCATTCTTCGCCACGAAATCGGTCTCGGAGTTTACCTCCACCAAATAGCCTTTCTGGCCAGCGGCAGTATCCACGATCTGAGCCATCACGAGGCCAGCAGAAGCCACGCGGCCTTCACGCTTCGCAGCGGTCTTAAGCCCCTTGAGGCGCAGCAGCTCTTCAGCCTTTGCCACATCGCCTTCGGCTTCGGTCAGAGCATTCTTCACATCCATCATGCCAGCGCCGGTCTTATCGCGCAGCGCCTTCACATCAGCTACAGAAATTTTAGCCATTCTATTTCCTTCACGTTTCTTATTCGTGTTTCGTCAAATTGCAAGAATCAAGCTGCTAACGAGCAATCACTTCTCATCAGCTGCAGCAGCTTCTTCGGCTTCCTCTGCCGAAGCTGCAGAAGCGCTCGAAGCAGATGATTCTGCCGAAGCGCTGGATGCGGAAGATTCTTCCACAGCTGCTTCGCTGGCTTCGCCCTTCGCACCTTCGAGCAATTCACGCTCCCATTGCGGCATTGGCTCTTCATCCACCGCCGCTTCAGCATCGCCCTTCTTGCTCTTGCCACGCTCCAGCAATCCTTCAGCCACAGCGTCAGCCACAAGAGTGGTGAGCAATTCGATGGAGCGAATCGCATCGTCGTTGCCTGGAATTGGATAATCCACTTCATCAGGATCACAGTTTGTGTCGAGAGTGGCTACCACTGGGATGTTAAGCTTGCGAGCCTCTGCTACTGCCAGATGCTCCTTGGGGGTATCCACTACCCACACAGCGCTTGGCACTTTCACCATATCGCGAATGCCGCCGAGCACGCGCTCGAGCTTTTCCTTTTCGCGGCGCATCATCAATAGCTCTTTCTTGGTGCGCCCTGAGCCTGCTACGTCATCAAAATCGATGAGCTCGAGTTCCTTCAAGCGCTGGATGCGAGCGTGCACGGTCTGGAAGTTGGTGAGCATACCGCCGAGCCAACGCTCATTGACGTACGGCATTCCCACGCGCTCAGCTTGCTCTTTAATGCTCTGCTGAGCTTGGCGCTTAGTGCCCACGAAGAGCACGTTGCCACCGTGGGCCACGGTTTCTTTCACAAAATCGTAGGTGCGATTGATGTCATCCACGGTCTTGCGCAAATCAATAATGTAAATTCCGTTGCGATCCGTGAGGATATAACGCTTCATCTTAGGATTCCAACGGCGGGTCTGATGCCCAAAATGTACGCCAGCTTCAAGCAACTGGCTCATATTAACTACTGCCATGAGGCGAGCTCCTTCTCTGCACAACACCGGCCACCATTGGGCAGCGCGAAGCTGTGCTCGGTTTGCCGCATTGAGCTACATATACGCAGATCAATGCCCTGGTGTGCATCGCCGCCCACACAGGCAGTGACGGAGGTGGCGGCTTTTCGCCGGCACGCCCTGCCGCTACCCAACCGAAGGGAGGCGTCCTCAGAGAGGGAAGCACACGCGATTTCTACTGCTGCTGTGACCCCTGCTGGCTGGAGCCAGCATCCAAAAATCACAGCCTCTCCAGTGTAGCCGCTTTGGCTGCTTTCCCGCTAATCTGCACGGCTGCTGTGGGCAAATTCAACTCGTCGCATCGTGATGTGTTGACCCAATCGAGCCTGCAAGAGAGTTGTGCACAAGAAAGCGAGCTGCCAGAGCTATCCACGAATAAAAATGCAGCCTGCAGCTGCCATGCTCAGCTGGGCAAACTAGATTCGTGAAGAAATCATTATTGACTGTAATAATCAGTGTTTTATGCGTATTTGGGATCGTGACGGCGGCCCCAGCTGCCGCGAGCCAATACCAATCACCTACCGGAGCTACCGTGCACGTAATAAACAGTTACGCGCCTGGAGCTAACAATTGGAATCCAGGCCATCGTGGCGTGGATCTAGAAGCTGATTATGGAGCTCCCATATACGCCGCAACAAGCGGCACCGTGATATACGCTGGCACACTCAATGACCGCGAGCTAGTGAGCATTGAAGATAAGCGCGGGATTCGTACCACATATGAACCTGTGGCGCCGTCAGTGGCCACTGGTGACGCCGTAAAGCAGGGGCAGCAGATAGGTAGCATTGCCGGCTATCACTGCGGCCCAGCTCAGCCTTGCCTCCATTGGGGAGCTAAGCGTGGTTCAGATCACTACCTGAATCCACTGTGGCTCCTGCACCCGCCGCACGTGCGGCTGATAGAGTAACTGGCCGCTGATTACGCCCGAGGATGTGCTTGACCGAATGCGGCCCGGAGCCGTTCGGCGCTCACGTGGGTATATCGTTGGGTGGTACCGATCGAAGCATGGCCTAGAAATTCTTGCACTGTGCGCAAATCTGATCCTCCTAAGAGCATGTGAGTGGCAGCAGAATGCCGAAGATCATGGGGGGAAATCTCAGGAAGCCCTGCTCTGCCGGTGGCGCGAGTGAGCATGCCGCGCACTGTGCGTGGATCAATACGCCCCCCACGTGCGCCAAGGAATAGGGCCCGTTGCGAATTGCGCTTTTCACCCCCTACCAGCAGCGGGCGCAGTGCCAGCCATTCACTAATGGCTTGCTGTGCCGGCACCCCACAGGGCACAATCCGCTCTTTATTGCCTTTACCTATTACTCTCAATGTGCCATCTGGCTGCACGTCTTCAATGTTTAACCCCACCGCTTCACTCACGCGCAGCGCTGCCGCATAGATCACTTCAAGAACTGCCCAATCCCGCACTGCCATAGGATCGCGATCTCCTGAGCTTTCCTGGAGGGTGTGCGCTTCTTGCTTTATTTGGTCAAGAAGCTCTCGCATCTGCTCTTCGCTCAACACTCTTGGCAGTTTGTTTTCAGCGCGTGGCGCCCGCAAACGCCCAGCAGCATCCGCATCAGTGAAACCCTGCTTATGGAGCCAAGTGCTAAAAGTGCGAATCCCCGCGCTGTGGCGCGCAAGGGATGATCGAGCGTGCCCAGCATGGGCGCTTTGAGCTAGCCAGGCGCGCACATCGGCGAGCTCAAGGTATCGTAATTGTTCACGCAATTCACTCTCACTTTGAGCTTCAGTATCGCCGTCGCTGCCCCCGCCCATCAAGAATGAGAGCAGCGAGCGAGCCTCGGCTTCGTAGGCTCGCACAGTATTGGGAGAGTCGCCGCGGCGCACGCGCAATTCTTGCCCAAAACTAGCCACGATACTCTCGATAAAAGCTGCCACTGATACGCTACCCACGCGAGAATTCTAGTGTGTACTTCAATCAAGCCAAAGCACCTCGCCATTTTCTTACAGTTTTGAAGCTGGAGAAGCTTTTACCCAGCGGCCGTTACGTTGGGCCACTAGCCCGAAAAGCGCCATTTTGCCAAGCTCTGCCCTCGCCTCACGGGGCGTGACGCCGGCAATCTTAGCGATCCTAGCGGTCTCAGCTGGCACTCGTTTTGGCACCGCATCATATACTCGCACTCCTCGCTCCCCTAGCTCGCTCGGAGCAGGATTAAAGAAATCAGGCGTATCCTCAGCTAAGCTCAGTTGGATACCGATAGGCGCCGCGAGCTCTCTCAGGTGCGCCACGGAGGCAATGAGCGTGCCACCATTACGGATAAGCTCATGGCATCCGAGCGAATTAGGCGAATCAATAGCTCCTGGCACTGCCCCCACATTTCGCCCAATAGCGAGCGCCGCGCGCGCGGTGGAAAGAGCACCAGAGCGCACTGGCGCTTCCACCACAAGCGTGGCTCTGGAGAATGCGGCGATTAGGCGATTACGCAGAAGGAATCTGTGCGCGTGCGGAGCTGCACCCAAGGGGTGCTCCGAGATTACTAGCCCACCGCCAGTGCGCACCTGTTGAAATAGCTCAGTATGCGAACTGGGGTAGACTCTATCCACTCCAGCTGCCGAGAAAATCACGGTGGGGCCGCCAGCTAATAATGCTCCTTTGTGGGCTGCGGCGTCTATACCAAATGCCCCGCCCGAAGCCACAATATGATCTGCCGCCAGATCAAAAGCGAAATCGGTGGCGATACGGATTCCTTTGCCGCTAGCTGCCCGCGATCCCACAATTGAAATGCTTTCCGGAGCACGTTCACCAAGCAGTTCATTCATCTTTGCCCGCGTGCCTCGCACCCACAGCGCGATCGGAGTACTTTCACCCAAATCGTTGAGTGCTGTAGGCCAAAGTGGATCGCTCGGGATAAGCACATGGGCATCAAGCCGCTGTAATGCCCTTAGCCATCGCTTATGGGCATTCACGCGATCATCGCCCTCTATTTGATCTAAATGCTTGCGCCACACTTTCCAAGCGGATTCAGCTAATTGCTGCAGCTCGATGTCGGCGCCGCGCAGCCTTTCCAAAGCGTCAAGGTAGCCGAAGCGAGTGACGGCGCCGTGGGCTCGTTCGTCTCCGCCTTCTGTCACGAAACTCCAGGTAATTGCTGCAAAGCGCTCAGCTCCATATTCCCAATCGGATTCACATGCAGCGGGGGCCGGCACAACGGGCTCGTTATTCTCCATAGATATCCTCCGATCCTCGTAATGTGAAGGCTGTGGCAAGATCATCGTCTGTGGGATGAGCATGGCCCATCATGTCTGCGACACTCCAAGCCACCCGCAGCACCCGGTCAAGCCCGCGCAGCGAAAGCTGCCCGCGATCGAGTTGCCGATCTATCACTGCAGCCATAACCGCTGAAAGTGGAGTGTTTTCCCGCAACCAACGCCCTGGCAAGCTGGCATTGGCTGCCACGTGAGCGATTTCAGGATGGGCTTTACGGCGCTGATCGCTGCGCTCTCTGGCCGCAATCACTGCCGTGCTCGCCTGGGCTGTGGTGACCTGCCCTCCCATAGCTAGCGCCGCTTTACTAGGGCGGCGCAGCACCAGGCGGATGTCGAAACGATCTCGGATTGGCCCGCCCAGATTTGCCCGATACGTGGCTCGTTCATGGGGTTTGCAGACGCATGATCCACGCTCGTCGAGCGAATGGCCACAGCGGCAAGGATTTGCTGCCGCAATCAGCTGAAAGTGAGCTGGATAGCGAATATTGGCTTGAGCTCGATGTAAATCTATCCAGCCAGTTTCCATTGGCTGGCGCAAAGATTGAATTGCCCGCGGCGCAAATTCGGGAAACTCATCTAGAAATAGCACCCCGTGATGAGCAAAAGTGACTGCTCCTGGCTGGGGAATACCAACTCCTCCTCCTACTAGCGCTGGCGTGCTCGCCGTGTGATGCGGAGCGGAAAAAGGGCGATAAGTGGGCAATTCGCTGAGTCTCACGCCGCCCAGCGATTGGATAGCTGCCACCTCCACCGCCTCGCTGGGAGAAAGCGGGGGCAAGATAGCTGGGAAACGCTGAGCCAGCATCGATTTCCCAATACCGGGGGCCCCAACGAGCTGCACGTGATGGCGGCCAACTGCAGCCACTTGTAGTGCCCAAATTGCTTCCTCTTGCCCGTAAACCTCAGCTAATTCCATAGGCATGCGTGTATCAACCCACCCTGCATCGAGCGCGCTCACGGCTGGAGATTGTTCCTGTTTGAAGTGCCCCTTTTCTTGCTTCTCGCCATTAGCTGCACTATTGAAGCCAATTCCAGGCACGCCCAGGAGTGCCGCTACTTGTGTAATGTGCTGCACGGGCAGCACCTGCACATCAGGGATTAGCCGAGCCTCGGCTTCATTTCCTGCGGGCACCAAAATTCTGCTATATCCAAGCTTTGCAGCCGCGAGCACGCATGGCACCACGCCGCGAATTGGCCGCACTTCTCCGTCAAGCCCGAGCTCTCCCACGATCACTGTGCGCTCTGAAAAGGTGCGGTATCCCATTGCTCCTAGGATTGCCACAGCAATTGCCAGATCGAAGCTGGTGCCAGATTTGGCTGTATCTGCTGGTGAGAGATTCACGGTGACGCGGAGGTTGGGCCAATCGATTCCTAGCGCTGAGAAGCTAGCCCGCAGCCGTTCCCTAGCTTCGCGCACGGCAGTATCTCCTAGCCCTACAATGGTGAAGCTCGGCAATCCACTCAAAAGGATTGCTTCTACTATCACGCTACTGGCATCCAGGCCCAGTAGGCTCAAAGAATGTGCAGCCCCTACTATCGAAGGCATTAGCTCACGTCTTTCAGGTGCCGCACCGCATAATTATCGCCGCGCACCGCCACGCCAATTACGTCTACTCCTACCCTGCGGGCATGAGTTTGCGTATTTTCCATCCATTGAATCAGCAAAGATCGCAGTCTGCGCAATTTAACTGGTGTGATTGCTTCTTCTGGAGTGCCTGCAGAAAAGTGCCCATCTAGCCGGGCTCGGCGAGTCTTCACTTCCACCGTCACCAGCGCTTCACGCTCAGGATCATAGGCCACTACATCAAGTTCTCCGCCGCGCCCGCGCCAATTTCGATCCAGTATCTTATACCCCTGTTCACGCAGATAGGAGCATGCACACTGCTCTCCCCATGCTCCTAGATCTGCACGCGATAGTCGATGTGCTTTTTCAAGTAGTTCTTGCATATCGAAACCTCCTTTGATGGTTTCGATTTCAGCAAATCCCAGTATCCTGGCGCACCATGAATATTTATTCGTGGATACCTAAGGCAGTTTTCACAGCTGTGCACAACTTTGCGCTCGAAGTAGCCGCCCCAAGCACCTGACAGCAGCGCCGATTATTCAGCACTTGAATTCAGCCCCAGCTCACCCACAAAATCGGGCTTGTTAAGCTCCTCCACGTTCACGTCTTTAAAAGTGACGATACGAGCACTGCGGATAAAGCGCGAAGATCGATAAATATCCCATACCCACGCATCAGTGAGCGTGACTTCAAAGAAAATATCCCCAGATCCAGAAGCACGCACATTCACGTCTACGTCATTAGCAAGATAAAAGCGCCGCTCAGTCTCCACTACATAGCGAAAAAGATTCACCACATCGCGATATTCGCGGTAGAGAGCAAGCTCTTGCTCGGCTTCGTAGTTCTCTAGTTCACCCATCCGCGCTCCGCTCTACTTAATCTAGTTCGTTGCCTTATCCCTAGCTTGGCTTATTTCGCCACGCCAGGCAAATGCCACGCCGTGCGGTGCTGTGCGCAAGGCCCATATTGCCCAAGTGCAGCCACATGCTCTGGAGAGGAATATCCTTTGTTGCGCTCCCACCCGTATTGCGGATAGTGATCGCTAAGATGGCTCATGTGCGCATCTCGGTGCACCTTCGCCAGCACCGATGCCGCTGCCACCACAGCGCACTGAGCATCCCCTTTAACCACCATTTGCACTGGCACATCCGCAGGCAGCTCAGCAGATCCATCAGCCAAGAGCACTCCACTCTCCGTCATCTCAAAAAGCCCGGTGGGGCTCCACCAATTATGCGAACCATCAAGGATCACACCATCGATATGCACGCCAGCTTTCGCCACTTCCGCTGCAGCTCTTCCCGCAGCGAGGCGTAAAGCTCCTATTATTCCAATGGCATTTATTTCTTCTGGTGACGCCGAGCCTACGGCACAAGCTTTCACCCACTGCTCGCATGGTTCCACAAGTGCTTCTCGCGCAGCAGCGCTCAATTGCTTTGAATCGCGCAAAAGCGCAGGAAATGCTTCACTAGTGTCGGAGCCAATCACAGCGACACCCACGCTCACTGGCCCTGCTAAGGATCCGCGCCCAACTTCGTCTACTCCAGCGATACACACATTTGCACGCCCGCTTGCCCTTTGAATCTGGGCTAGAAACGCTTTTTCAATATCTCGGCTCGGCACTAATCGTTTTTTTGCCACGCCTTTTCCAAAGGCGCTACGCTGGCGCGTCACTCTTCCTCCTGCTCAACACTAGCAGCAGTATTAGGAACCTCAGCAAACACTGAATGGGCTGAGTGGACCTGCCCGAAGCGGTCGAAGGGATAATAAATCAGCCATACTCTGCCTGCTACTTTGGAGACCGGCACGAATCCTGAGCCAGCTTGCGCCTGGTGAAACCGTGAATCTGCAGAATTTGATCGATTATCGCCCATCACCCACAAATAACCATGAGGCACAGTGACGTCGAATGGCTCACTCGATGGCTCCATATCTTCAGGAAGGTAACTTTCTGAAATAGCTTGGCCATTCACAGAAATCAAACCATTATCGTCGCAGCAAACCACGCGATCGCCACCCACACCGATCACTCGTTTCACCAGATGCGATCCACTATTTTTAGGCACTAATCCCAGGGCTTTCCCGATCGTGGCAGCTAGCTCGCTAGCTTTGCTCTGCTGCGGCTGGTGCACTCCTTCAAGCCAACCGCCTGGATCCTCGAATACTACGATGTCGCCGCGCTCAATTTCACTCGCTTTGTTCACGAGCTTATTCACCGCCACGTAGTCACCGGTCATAATAGTGGCTTCCATTGAGCCCGACGGCACAAAAAAAGATTGCACTACAAACGTTTTCACTACCACCACACACAAAAGAGCCACAGCAAAAATCGTGATTGTTTGAAGCACACTGCTAAAAAAACTCTGCCGCTTCGGGGGCGTATGCGAATCCATGAGTGGAGTGGCGCTAGGCTCTCGATGGCCACTTTGATTTTGGGAATGACCAGGGGTATAAGAAGGCGGCATCACCTCTGGAGCTGGCACAAAACGGGATGGCACTTCGCCCCATGCTCCATCGTTTGCCTGTAGCATTCTTTAGCTCGCTTCCCCTTCTATAATCTGTTCCAGCGATCCGTAAGCTGTGATAACGCACTTGCTTAATACTTGGCAATTACTCAGCGCGATCATATCCAACTGAACCAATCGTAAGGCACTCGACTAGATTCCTCGTGATCTAAACATAAATTATGCGTATCGATTCGGTTACGATTTCAGAAAGAAAGATATTGGGGATGAAGTATTTCTTACGTTCTGCCCCAATTTGCAAAAAGGGGACAAGGCATTTAGCCATGTCCCCTACGCTACTCACTTCTCGCTGTCGCGGCGCTCTTTAATTTTCGCCGCCTTGCCAGAGCGATCACGCAAATAGTAGAGCTTGGCGCGTCGCACCTTGCCGCGCGTCACCACTTCAATCGACTCTACGTTTGGAGAATGTAGTGGGAACGTACGCTCCACACCCACCCCGAAGCTAACTTTGCGTACTTTAAACGTAGCACCAATACCTTTACCGCCGGCGCGGCCAATCACCACACCCTGGAAAGCCTGGATACGTTCGCGGTTTCCTTCCACCACTTTCACGTTCACCTTCACGGTGTCGCCAGCGCGGAAATCTGGGCGCTCTTTGAGCTGCCCAGCAGTTACTTCGTCAAGAAAGGTCATCTTCTCTATCTTTTCTCACCATGCGCGCAGGTCACGATGGTAGACAATACTTTTCTCGCTGTGCGATCAGCTCTGCGTATTGGTGCTCGCGCACCCACTCCCAGAAGCGCTAATCGCCGGTGCACAATCCCCTGCGGCAGATCGCATACCGATAGGCAAGCAGGTGCTATTGTGCCATATCTAGCCGTAAAGTCATAGTCACATCGTTGTTGAGCTGCTCACCCACATAGAATTCGCGCTTGCCGCTCATCTCAAATCCATAGCGTCGGTAGGCACGAATAGCTCGCTTGTTCGCTGGATTTGTGCCCAGCCAAATATATGGTGACGCGGGTGGCTCGGCTCGCGCTGCCAGCCGCTCGCGCGTATTGGCAAGCGTGGCATGCAGCAGCTGAGCAAACATCCCTGAACCGCGCCATTTCCTATCAAGATATGCTTTTTCCAAATACAGCATCGGGCCACTGCGGGCCACTCCATCTGCCGTCACAAAATCTGCCGGAGCTCCCGCTTCACTGCCGGCCACGCCGGAGCCTTCTGGGATTGTCACCCATGTATAGCCACACAGCTCGCCCGTGGGGCGTCCGTTGCTTTCCAAGCGTTCAGCCACCATGATCAGGCTACGCTCGGAATCGGCAAGGATTTGAGTGAAATTCTCAGGCCGCAAATGCTGAGTAATAAATGCCAAAATGTCTGCTTCGCTGATATAGCTGGGAGCAGCATCGGGGAAAGTGCGGGCCGCGAGCGCACTCAAAGCTTGAGTTTCATTTTGGCGAGCGGATCGAAAAATCACACGGGTAAGCAATTCATCTCTGGATCGATCTGGATTAATACCAGCAAACCAGCCTTCCCTGGTGAGCGCTGCTAAATCCTTTTTATCTAGGGTTGAGGGGGCGAGGCGCGCGATCATATCTGGCCGGCGCACGGCGGTCTTGTGCAACGCTTGATCTTTGCGCCAGCGAGCGATCGCCTGGTGATTGCCACTGGAAAGCACCTCTGGCACAGCGAAGCCCCGAAATGATGCTGGGCGCGTATATTCTGGATATTCCAGCAATCCTGCCTCTCCATGTGATTCTTCTGCGAGGGATTCAGGATTGCCCATCATTCCCGGAAGTAACCGGCTCACTGCTTCAATGAGAGCCACAGCCGCCACCTCGCCGCCGTTGAGCACGTAGTCTCCGAGCGAGTATTCGAGCACGTTGACGCCCATCTGAGCTTGATAATATTCAGCTACTCGCGCGTCAATGCCTTCGTAGCGTCCGCAGGCAATCACGATTCGCTGCCCGAGCTGGGCTAATTCTTCGCACTGTTTTTGCTGCAGCGGCATACCGCTAGGCGTCGGGATTGCAAGCACAAAAGGCGCCACCGATCCCCTTGCCATGCCAACCTCAGTGAGATCGGGTGCAGCCGGGTTCGCTTCCTTTCGCTGCGTGAGGGCGTCAATCGCTTCCGCCCACACGTCAGGTTTCATCACCATCCCGGCGCCGCCACCAAATGGCGCATCGTCTACGGTGCGATGCACATCGTGAGCCCAATCGCGCAAATCGTGCACTGCCACATCAATGATGCCTTTTTCCTGCGCCTTACCCAGCAGTGAAAGCCCAAGCACATCAAAAAACTCAGGAAATACGCTCAGCACATCGAATTTCATTGGAAGCTCTCCACTTTCCTTTAGCACCGCGCCGCTTCACTCTTGATCATCGCTAATCTCAAGCTCATCTTCGCTAAAAAGGCCAGGAGGCGCATCGATCACCACGCAGTGATCGTCAATATCCACCTCAGGCACGATCTCTGCCACAAAAGGCACCTGCACTAAGCGCCCATCGGGCTCGCGCACGATTAGTAAATCTTGCGCCGGCATTATCAGCAAATCCTCCACTGTGCCCAGTTCGTAGCCCTCAGGGTCAAGCGCTTCAAGGCCGCGGAGCTCATGCGGATACCATGCTTCGCCATCGGCGTCACCCTCCACGTCGTCACTCTCAATCACGAGCACCACGCCGCGTAGCGATTCGGCGGTGGTGCGATCAGTCACTTCAGCAAAACGCACATATGTGGAGCCTTTATATTCGCGGGTATTCGTGACGGTGAGCGGGCCAGCGGCGGCTGGGTCGGTCTCAAGCACAGCGGCGGGGGCTAGCCGTTGCGCGGGAGAATCAGTGCGCACATCGAGTTTAACTTCGCCTTTCAGCCCGTGAGCTGAGCCAATTATGGCCACTACCAACTGCATTATTACCCCTTACCATTGGCTTCTAAAGGAAGGCGGAGCAAACCGCACGCGATTTGCTCCGCCTCAAAAATCTGGAATCTCAGCGATCGGTTTCGATCACGTCCACCCGTACTGGGCCATCCTCAGCAAGCGCATTCACCACTGCACGCAGCGCTTTCGCCGTGCGCCCATTGCGGCCAATCACTCGCCCAAGATCTTCAGGATTCACCCGCACTTCGAGAAGTTCACCTCTGCGGTTGTTGCGGCTGGAGACTTCCACATCATCTGGATTGTCTACGATCCCGCGAACCAAATGTTCTAAAGCGTCCGCCAACATCAGGCTGCCGCCTCTTCCTCGCTAGCTTCTGCTGGAGCTTCCTCAGCTTCCGCCTCAGCTTCAGCCTTAGCCGCTTCCTCGGCAGCCTTAGCTTCAGTCTCAGCCTTAGCCTTAGCTTCGGCCTTTGCCGCACGGAGTTTCTCAGCTTCATCCTGCACAGCCTTAGTAGCTTCTTCGCGCTTAGCTTCCACGCTCTTCTTTTCTACTACCTTGAGGGTGCTTTCAGCATCGCCACCCTTCACAGCCTGCCAATCGCCGGTGATCTTGAGCTGCGCCATCACTGGCTCCGAAGGCTGCGCACCAACACCGATCCAGTAGCGAGCCCGCTCGGAATTGATGTCGATAATCGAAGGATCGGTGTTGGGGTTGTAGTACCCGATCTCTTCAATCACGCGACCATCGCGCTTCTTGCGCGAATCCACTACCACCACACGGTAGTGTGGTTCGCGAATTTTACCCATACGCTTTAAACGAATTTTAACTGCCACTTTACTGGCGCTCCTGTTTCTTTAATCGGGTGGAAGATTCGCATCGGCGGTGGGTTTCGCTGCTGCGGATCCTCCGACTGAGGCTTGAGCGAGATGAGAGGGCTCGCCGCCACCTAAGTAACCGTTTCATACTGCCAGATTTTGCCGCCAGATTCCACCTTGCCTTCGGCAAAGCCAGCAATATCACACTTGATTTTTCTTGCCCCGCAATGCGGCGCACAATAGTAGCGATGAAAAATGGATCAGCAGTGAATCTCACGCGCTACGCATGGCTCTCGATCGCGGTGGCCGTGCTCACTATCGCGCTCAAGGCTGGCGCTTATATGCTCACTGGCTCAGTGGGGCTGCTTTCGGATGCGCTCGAATCGATTGTGAATCTAGTGGCTGCGATAGTGGCGCTTATTGCCCTGAAGATAGCAAGCCGCCCAGCCGATTCGCGCTACACTTTTGGGCGCTCTAAGGCAGAGTATTTTTCTGCAGCTATTGAGGGCGCCATGATTTTTGTGGCTGCTGCAGCGATTATTTGGGCTGCCGTGGGCCGCTTGCTGCATCCACAGCCACTCGAGAATGTGGGCATCGGCTTGGCCGTGTCAGTGGCTGCCACAGCGCTCAATGGCGTGACGGGCACAGTGCTGGTGCGTGCTGGGAAGCTCCATTCTTCGCCTACTTTGGTGGCAGATGGCAAGCATTTGCTCACTGATGTGGTAACGACACTGGGCGTGCTAGTAGGCGTGCTGCTGGTGGCTGTGACCAGCTGGCTGCCGCTGGATCCGATTGTGGCAATCCTAGTGGCGATTAACATTATTTGGATTGGGATTGGTTTGGTTCGCTCCGCTCTGGCTGGGCTGCTCGATGCCACGCTGCCAGAGCCAGAAAATCAGACGATTATTAATGTGCTTGCTGGTTTTGCTAGCGAGACTGTGAGTTTTCATGGTTTGCAAACCCGCCAGAGCGGGCGGAAGCGATATGTGCGGGTGGATGCGCAGGTGCCCGGAGCCTGGACTGTGGCTCGCGGGCATGAATTTGGCGAAGAGATTGAGGCAGCAATTGAGGCACAGCTCGATAATTGCTTCGTGACGGTGCACATCGAGCCTATTGAAGACGTACGCTCGTATGAGGATATTCCTGAAGGATATATTCCGCTCACCACCACGCTCGATGCCCTGCACCCTCGGCAATAAGCGCGAGGCGGCAAGCAGCCCCGAGCAGCATTCACTCACATTGCATTAAGCCGTCAATAATCACGGCTTTCGGGCTGAGCGTGGCAATGATATCTCGCTCCGGATCGCGCTCATACACCACGAAATCAGCGGCTGCGCCTTCTTCCCAAGCTGGCAAATCGAGCCGTGCTCGCGCGCCGTAGCTAGCAGCCTCCATTACGATTGGCGCCGGGATGCCGCGACGCACAGCAGCCACGAGCTCTATTGGTAGGGGCCGCTCGCGCACGTTCGCTGCCGTATCCGTGCCCATCAAAAATAAGCTGTCTGCGTCCACCATCTGTGCCAGGCGTTCATCGAGCCGCTCATGCATAGCGAGCATCCGCGCCTGATATTTCGGGAATTTGTGCCCCGAAGCCGCATATTCTGGGAAGTGATCCACCTGGATCACGGTAGGATCAAGCAAAATTCCACGCTCGCGCGCCTCCACCATTTGATCGAAAGTCATGCCTGTGCCGTGCTCAATGCAATCCACTCCCGCATCCAGTACGCTGCGCACAGTCTCAGCAGCGAAGGTATGCACCATCACCTTTTTGCCCAGATCATGCGCGGCCTGCACGCCGTCACGCAGCACATCAGCAGGCCAGAGCGGCGCCAAATCTGGCTCTGGTAGCGAGCGGTCAATCCAATCGGCCACCACTTTGATCCAGCCGTCGCTCTTGGCTGCTTGCCGGCACACTTCAGCCACAAAATCATCAGGCTCCACTTCCGAAGCGAGATAGCGGGTGTAGCGCTTGAAACGCGCAATGTGCTGGCCAGCGTGGAGCACTTTGGGCAAGCCTGGGCCGCTCACGGCGCCGGCATGGCGCTGCCCGCCTGCATCTCGAATCAGGGTGACGCCGGCCGCGCGGCAGATCTCTAGCCGCTGCAGCATCTGCGCATCAGAAGCCGGCTCGGGCTCATGGCTCATTCCGGGATGGTGATGGGCATCCACAAGGCCAGGATAAATATAGCCATTTATGCGCGTGACGGCGCTGGGATAAGCGATTGCCGCAGCCGGCGGAGCGTGGTGGATCACGCCGTCACTGAGCCATACCTCGGGCAGATTAGTGCCGCGCAAAGTGCCGCTAAGATGGTAAATTTCTGCCATTTTCAGCCTACAAACTAATAGCTAGCCACGCAGCGCTCCAGCACCGGCAGGCAGCTATCGCAAGAATCTCTTCAACGCTTCAATATCCACATCGGGCTGTGCAGCCGCTGGCGCTGGCTGCTCCGGAGTCGGCATTCCAAAAGCGGATCCCTTGGCTGGCTTTGGCGCTTCTTGAGGGATACCGGCTGCGGCTGCCTGTGCTGCTCGCTGTGCCTCAAGCTCTTGCTGGCGGCGCTTTGCCGGATTGCCAGAACGGCCCTTCTTTGAGCCTGAGCCCTTCTTCTTAGCCTTGCCTTTTTGCTTCTTGGTGTAGCCGCCGCCAAAACCGCCACCGAAGCCACCCATATTCGGCATGCCTGGAATATTGGGCATACCGCCGCCGCGCCCAGCTTTACCCATCGTCTGCATCATCTTGCGGGCTTGCTCAAAGCGCTCCATCATGGCATTCACTTCAGCCACTGTGGTGCCTGAGCCTTTGGCGATGCGGGCGCGCCGGGAGCCATTGAGAATCTTGGGATCGCGCCGCTCAGCTGGGGTCATCGAGAGCACTATTGCTTCTTGGCGATCAATTTCGCGCTCATCGAAGCTCTCTAGGGCATCTCGATACTGATTCATGCCCGGGAGCATCCCCATGAGCTTCTTCATAGAGCCCATTTTGCGGATTTGCTTGAGCTGATCTAGGAAGTCTTCGAGCGTAAAGCTGCCGCCGGCCATTTTTGCCGCAATATCGTGGGCTTCTTGTTCGCTCCAAGTCTTTTCGGCTTGCTCAATGAGGGTGAGAATATCGCCCATATCGAGAATGCGTGAAGCCATACGATCAGCGTGGAAGCGCTCAAAGGCATCAAGCTTTTCACCAGTGGATGCAAAGAGCACCGGCTTGCCAGTGACGCCGCGCACCGAAAGCGCCGCGCCGCCTCGGGCGTCACCATCGAGCTTGGAGAGCACCACGCCCGTGAAACCCACGCCGTCACGGAAAGCGATCGAGGTGTTTACGGCGTCTTGGCCGATCATTGCATCGAGCACGAAGAGGATTTCGTTGGGCTGCACGGCGTCGCGAATATCGCGCGCTTGCTGCATCATCTCTTCGTCGATACCGAGGCGGCCAGCGGTGTCCACGATCACCACGTCAAAATGCTCTGCGCGGGCGTGATCGATACCGGAGCTGGCCACCTGCACCGGATCGCCTAGGCCATTGCCAGGCTGGGGGGCCCATACTGCTACGCCTGCTTGCTGGCCTACCACTTGCAGCTGGGTGACGGCGTTGGGGCGCTGCAGATCGGAGGCCACGAGCAGTGGGCGGTGGCCTGCTTCGCGCAGCCAGCGCCCAAGTTTGCCGGCGAGGGTGGTCTTGCCCGCACCTTGGAGGCCCGCAAGCATAATCACCGTGGGGCCTTCGCCTGGGCGTGCCCAGTTTAGATCGCGGCTTTCGCCGCCGAGCGCCTCAATGAGCTGCTCGTTGACGATTTTCACCACTTGCTGAGCAGGGTTGAGCGCTTTGCTCAGCGCTGCCCCCACTGCTTGTTCGCGCACATTTTCCGTGAAGTTGCGTACCACCGGCAAAGCTACGTCGGCATCGAGCAGAGCGCGGCGAATATCGCCAATCACTGCCTCAACGTCTTGATCCGTGAGTTTGCGATGCCCGCGCAAGCCGCGCAGTGAGCTCGTGATCCGATCTGAAAGAGAATTAAACATAAGGCTATTTTATGAGCTTTGCTAGCTCAGCAGCGAATCCACAAACTGCTCAGGATCGAAAGGCGCCAAATCATCAGCGCCCTCGCCCAAACCCACCAGCTTCACCGGCACGCCTAGCTCGCGCTGCACCGAAATCACAATGCCGCCCTTAGCCGTGCCATCAAGTTTCGTGAGCACAATACCGGTGATGCCCGTGACTTCAGAAAACACTTTCGCCTGCTGCATGCCGTTTTGGCCAGTAGTAGCATCGAGCACCAGGAGCACTTCGCGCACCGGCGCTTTCTTCTCAATCACCCGTTTAATCTTGCCCAGCTCATCCATCAAGCCAGCTTTATTCTGCAGCCTCCCAGCGGTATCCACAATCACCACGTCTGCGCTGCGCTCGGCTGCCACCGTCACCGCATCAAAAGCCACGCTCGCTGGATCGGCGCCTTCTTTTTCAGAGCGCACCACCGGCACCCCCACGCGCTCACCCCAGGTTTGCAGCTGATCCGCTGCGGCAGCGCGGAAAGTATCAGCTGCTCCCAGCAAAACCGAGCGGCCTTCAGCCACCAGCACTCGCGCCAGCTTGCCGGCTGTGGTGGTCTTGCCCGTGCCGTTCACGCCCACCATCAGCACCACTGCCGGCACCGCCTCGCCGCCAGCGAGCGCTGCTGCATCTTGAGGCATAATATCGAGACTGCGATCCAGCTGCGGATCCACAAGACGCAGCAGCTCATCGCGCAGCACCCCCCGAATCACGGCAGGATCGCTGGTGTTTTGCACCTTGGCAGCAGCTTTGAGCTTATCCATAAGCTCCGTGGTGGCAGCAAGACCCACGTCTGCCATGAGCAGCGTATCTTCGAGCTCTTCCCAATCAGCAGCCGAGAGATCTCCGCGTGAAAGAATCCCGAGCAGCGCTTTGCCAAAACCACCACCGCGAGCGAGGCGAGCCCGGAGCCGTTGCATCCGGCTCGGCACTGATTCTGGAGTTTCCACGCTTGGTGACGGCGCTGCTGCTGGAGCCTGCGGCGTCACGGCATCGTAAGCCACAACGGGGGCATCGAGCGGCGCGCTCTGCTCGCTTTCTAAAGCTGGCCCTGCTCCCGGTTGCTCCCACGGCAGTTCACCCTCGCGGTGCGAACGCTTGGAACGGACCACCAAGCCCACCACCACACCCACGGCTATCACAATCGCAACGATCAAAATCAGCACATTCAATGGTTCCATAGGGCTATTCTCTCGCACGCCTCAAGCCATGCACAATTTTTGGCTCAGCTATCGCAAAGATACCTACATCTCGCACTTGAAAAGGCACGGAAGTTTGACATGGAAAAGACCAGCCATGCCCACTTATTAAGCGACAGGGTGGCGCTTGGCCTTGATGCGAGCGAGCGGCTGCGCCACTGGCTTAAACGCCGTCTCCACATCATCCAAACTGAAATAGCCATCACCCTCAGCTTGCTCAAATGAAGAAAACACATCAGCAACCGGAGCATCTTCAAGCTCCACGGCATATTCCTCACTCGCAAGCTCGCCAGAGCGCCACGCCGTCACGGATTCTTTCACCCATTCGGCACTCTGCGAAGCTGGGCGCCCTTCATTTAAGAAAAGCCATACTACGCCCCCGGATAGCACAGCCACCACGAGCAAAAGTAACACTGAAGCAATCACGCTACTAATTAAAGCGCATGCGAAGCCACAGCGAAACGCACCAGGCACAGATCACGTTTCAAATTCGTCACAACTAATTACGTTTCTGCAACTATGTGGCCCGCACCACTAAAACCCCTGCTCAGCGCCACATAATCAGAAAATATGCGCGCCACTATACGTCCACAATATCCGCCATACGCTGCGAGATCACGCTCGTGACACCCCGCTCACGCATGGCCACACCATAGAGCGCATCAGCCACTTCCATTGTGCGCTTTTGATGCGTGATCACAAGCAACTGCGAATTCTCGCGCAAATGCTCAAAAAGCTCCAAAAGCCGCGAGAGGTTCACGTCATCCAGCGCAGCCTCCACCTCATCCATCACATAGAACGGGCTTGGGCGAGCCATAAAAATAGCGATCAAGAAGGCAATCGCTGTGAGTGAGCGCTCCCCGCCCGAAAGCAGCGAAAGCCGCTTCACCCGCTTGCCCGGCGGGCGTGCCTCAATATCCACGCCAGTGGTGAGAATCTGATTCGGATCAGTGAGCACCAAACGGCCAGCGCCGCCTGGGAAGAGCTGAGCGAAGACCTCCGTGAACTTATCAGCCACATCACGCAGCGCCGCTTCCATCACCTGCTCCACACGCGTATCGATATCGCGAATAATCTTAAGCAAATCCTCGCGCGAACGGCGCAAATCCTGAAGCTGCTCAGTGAGATACTTTTGGCGCTCCTCAAGCGCCGAATGCTCCTCAAGCGCGAGTGGGTTAATTTTGCCCAGCTTCGCCAAATCCCGCTCAGCTTTAGCGAGGCGCTTTTCTTGCTCCTCACGCACAAAAGGCACGGTTTTTACTGGCGACGGGGCAAGCTTAGCTTTTCGGGGCTGATTCTGCTGCTCAGCAAGCTGCTCCGGAGTGAAAACCGGAATCATCAAATGCGGGCCAAACTCCTCAATAAGCGTGCGCACCTCCATACCCAGCACTTCCAGCGCCCGCGCTTCGAGTTGCTCATACTTGAGCCGGTGCTCGGCGAGCGCGAGCTCCCGCTGGTGGCGAGCATCATCTAGCTCGCGCTCGCGGGTGCGGGCATTTTCAAGCTGCTCACGCGCCGCGCTCAACTCCTCGTGGCGCTGTGCCCCCGCCTGCTCCGCCTGCGCGCGCAAGCGCGCCGCACGCTCAGCCAGCGCGCGCGCCACAGCCAGCGCCCGCAATGCCTGATCCGCCACGGCGCGGGCCACATCGGCTGCTCGGGAGCGCGCGGCAGCGGCCCGCTCCTCTTGTTTGATTCGTTCTTCAGCCGCGCGGGCCGCGCGCTCCAACTGCTCGGCGTGCCCAGCGATGGCACGCAAGCGCTCTTCGCGGGTGCGAAGAGCGAGGCGCGCCTCCGTTTCGCTGGTGCGCGCCTGCACGGCCGCGCCGTGCGCGCTGTCACGGGCGCTGGCAAGCTCGCCAGCGCGGCGAGCTAGCTCTTCAGGATCGGCGTTAAGTTCGCTTTGTTGGCGCCCAAGGCGCTCCAAATCTTGCTTGCGGGTCTCTAGCTCTGCATCGATATCGGCAAGGCGTGATCCATTTCGTTCTACTTCTGCGCGCGCGGCTTGCACGCTTTGGCGCAGCACTCCTAGCTGCGCCGTCACGGCTGCAAGCTCGGAATCGCGGGCGTTGAGTTGGTTTGCTACTTGTTCAAATTCTTCGCTTACGGCCGCTAATTCGCGCTGTGATTTTGCTAAGCGCTGCTGGGCCTGATCCCGCTCCTCAATAGCGAGTTTCGCTTGTGCCCGTGCGTCATCATATACGGCTTGCCGCGAGAGTACAGTGGCAGCTTGCACTTCTCCACCCCAGGCTCGCTGCGCCGAAAGCACGTCACCAGCTAAAGTGGCTACGCATGGCGCGCCGCATTCAATAAGGCGCTTCGCCGTCACTAAATCGATTGCGAGCACAGTGCCGGCCACTAGCGCCCGCGCTGCCGCAGTGGATTGGTTGGTGCCGGTGAGGGCCAACGTAGCCAAAGTGGCCTCTGCAGCAGTGAACCCACTATCAGCCACCGCTTGTGCCGCCTGCTGCTCCAAAAGAGCTGAGGCATTTTCGGGATTTCCTGCCTCGCTGGCATTATCTTCGCGGTGCTCGCCAATGAGCAGCTCCACGTGGCCTGCACCCGCGTCTCGCGCGGCCCGGAGCGCATCTACTGCAGCCTCCACGTTGGCCACAATGGCTCCGCTAGCTGCGCCCGCCAAAGCTGCCTCTATGGCTGGCTCCCAGCCAGCACTAATATGCAGTGCGTCGCGAACGAGCCCTTGCACTCCGCTGCGATGCTCAGATAGCACCCATGCTGTGGCATCTTCTGGCTCAAGGCTTAAAGCTAAAGTGTCTGCTTTCGTTTGCCACTGCACTGCTGCTTCTTGGGCTGCAGCTAGCTCGGTGCGGGCAGCCTCCACGGCAGCTTTTGCTGCTTGCAGCTCGCGCGCCGCTTCTTCATGGGCGATGGAGAGGGTATCATCGCCGTGTGTGTGCGCCACCGCATCTTGCTCTAGGGTGGCCACTTCTTTCGCTGCTCGTTCCGCGCGCTCCTTGGCATCATGTAGAGCGGCCTGCACGCGTTCGCGTTCTGCAGTGAGCGCTTCGATGCGGGAGCGCGCCCCCGTCACTTGCCCAGCGAGCCGGGCTGCCATCTCGCGCCGATCTGCGAGTGATCGATTTACTGCGGCCAATGCGGAGTCTGCTTCGGCTTCTGCTTGATCTGCGGCTTCACGGCCTGATATTGCTTTGGTAAGCAGATCTTGGGCTTGCGCTACTTCTGCAGTGAGCGCCTGCTCTTCGGTCCGGGCTTGCGCTGCCTTTTCGCGGATTTGTGCTGGGGAGTCACCTCGCTGCGCGCCGGGGGCGGGGGCAGTGAGCGTGCGCACCCGCTCGGCCGCCAAATCTCCGATAGACCGGAATCGTTCCGTCAAGGAGGTGAGCCGTTGGTATTCTTCGGATAGCTGGGAGATTCGGGGGCTGTGGCTATCCACGGCTGCTTGCAGCTCAGCCACAGCGTCTTGAGCGACGGTGACGGCGGCGCGCGCGGTTTCGCGCTGGGCCGCGATTCGCGCATCGTCTACGCTTTCAGCTTCCAGGCGGGCTTGTGCTTGGGCGAGATCGTCAGCTAAGAGGCGGGCTCGGGCGTCGAAAACGTCGCGTTGGATCACTTGCGCTCGGCGCGCTGTGGCGGCTTGGCGAGCTAGTGGCCCGAGCTGGCGGCGCAGTTCACCGGCGAGATCTTCGATGCGGGTGAGGTTGGCGGCCATCGAGTCGAGTTTGCGTAGCGCTTTGTCTTTACGGCGGCGATGTTTGAGCACGCCAGCGGCTTCTTCGATGAAGTAACGCCGCTCTTCGGGGGTGGCGGTGAGCACTTCATCAAGCTTTCCTTGGCCGATGATCACGTGCATTTCTTTGCCCATCCCGGTGTCTGAAAGTAGCTCTTGAATGTCGAGTAGGCGGCATGCTGTGCCATTGATAGCGTATTCGGATCCGCCGGATCGGAAGAGCGTGCGCGAGATTGTCACTTCTGAATAATCTATGGGAAGCGCGCCGTCGGTGTTGTCAATAGTGAGGCTTACTTGGGCTCGACCAAGTGCGGGCCGGGCGGCAGTTCCAGCGAAAATCACGTCAGCCATTGCGGATCCGCGCAGTGCGCGCGCTCCTTGCTCGCCCATCACCCAGGTGAGCGCATCCACCACGTTTGATTTGCCCGAGCCATTTGGCCCCACTACACAGTTGATGCCTGGTTCAAACCGAAGCGTGGTGGCGGTGGCGAAGCTTTTAAAGCCACGCAGGGTGAGGGTTTTTAAATACACACCCTCATTTTATGCCATGAAGCAAGCAATCCGAGAAATGCTGCGATATCTCTACAAAACTGGACATGGGGGTCGAGTGCACCTGTTCACTTTTAGAAAACTGGACATGGGGGTGGGGGGGGGGGGGGGGGGGAATTTGAGGAAGTTGAAAAAAACCCCACCCCCCCCCCCGCCGCGCGAGAGCAAGAACGCCCAGCGCGGCGAGGCCCCCCCCCCGCGCGC
>R16__coassemble_1046_pt1 | contig 35648 bp, 27 predicted proteins | sample R16__metabat2_low_PE_013 | metagenome-assembled genome bin R16
GGCAACGAGATCGCGGCAGTGAAAACTGGGCGGAATTATGATGCCACATTTGCAGATGTGCCGCTGATCGGCGCTGATGGCTCACTGCTGCAATACACCGTGAAGCAGCTGAACGACGCTGCCAACAGCGCGGCTTGGGCTACCGGAACGAATGCTGGTGGCGTGGAAACGCCAGGCGACATGACTGGCAGCACCTTCGCCAACAAAGCGATCAGTGTGGTCACTCCTGGGGTTAAGGATGCGACTACTGGCAAGGTGTCGGCTAGCACTGATGCGAGCCAGTCAAATATTAAAATCACCAATAAGCTCAGCGTTCCCACGGCGAGCGTGGAGGTGAACACCACCTGGATTGGCGGCGCTGAAGGCAATATCGCTAAGCCGGGCACCACCGTCACACTGAAGGTGAAGAATACCGATGGCGATTTCGTGCCCGCTAAAGACAAAGACGGAAACGAAATCACGGCTACCGTAGACGCCGACGGCAAAGCGTCGTTTACTGACGTGCCGCTCAGTGACGAAAACGGCAGGCCGCTCACGTACACCGTCACCCAAACCGGGCTGGACGACTCCGATTGGGCTGAGAAGTCGATCACCGATGTCACCCCTGGCGAGGTGAAAGATGGCCAAATTCAGCCCAAGAGCGATAAGGATCGCAAGATCGCGGTGGTGAACGAATATCAGCCGCCGGCTGCAGATATCACGGTTTCTACCGAGTGGAAGAACGGCGAGCAGCTGGCCAAACCAGGCACCACCGTCACCTTGCTGGTGAAGAATGCTGATGGCGAGTTCGTGCCCGCTAAAGATAAAGACGGAAAAGAAATCACGGTCACCGTGGGCAAAGATGGCAAGGCGACTTTCCCCGACGTGCCGCTCACTGACAGCCAAGGCAACCCGCTCACCTACACCGTCGCCCAAACCGGCCTTGACGGCACTCATTGGGCGAATGAGTCGATTGAGGAAATCACCCCAGGCGTGTTTGATGTGGAGACTGGGCGGGTGAGCGCTACTGGCGACACCGATGTGCACTTGGTGAACAAGTACGTGGTGCCCAGCAATGCTTTGACGGTTTCCACCAAGTGGCTGAACGCTGCCGGCGAGGATTATCCTGCCGGTGGGCCAATTGCTAAACCGCAGACCACCGTGGTGTTGCGGGTTTGGAATAAGGTTGGGCAAAGCTGGGATACTGCTCTCGATAAAGATGGCAATCCAGTGCCAGCAGCACAAACCCAAAACGGGGCTGCCAGCTTCGCTGATCTGCCCGTCACCGATAAGCAGGGTAATGTGCTGAAGTACACCGTGATTCAAGTTAGCGATGACACTAACAGCGCGGGCTGGGCTACCGGTGAAGCGATGACTGGCACCGATTGGGGCAACGTTTCGATTGAGACTGTCACGCTAGGCGAACTCTCCGATACCGGCGAGCTCACCGTGAAGAACGCTGCAGATGACGTTGACGTGCAAGTGGTGAACAAGCTGCAGGTTGCTACCGCCACGATCTTCACCACCACCACCTGGGAGGATGGCGAGGATACGCTCAAGCCAGATACCACGGTCACGTTGCAGGTGCTGGGGGCTGACGGCAAGTTCAGCCCGCTCACCGATAAGGACGGCAACGCGCTGAGCGTGCCAACTGAGCCTGAAACCTCGGTGACGTTCACTATGACCGATGGCAGCGAGATCACCGTCACTGTGGACGAGAATGGGGCAGTGAGCTGGGAGAACGTGCCGGTGACCGACGTTAACGGCACGCCTCTCACGTTCACCGTGAGCCAAACTGGCTTGGACGGCACCGACTGGTCGCTCAAGCAGATCACTCCGGTGACTCCGGCTGAGATCGTCGACGGCAAGGTGAGCGTGAAGGAAGAGGCTGAGCGCACTGTGCCGGTGGTGAACGGCTACCAGGTGCAAGCGGTCACATTGACCTCCACCACCACCTGGCAGGGGGCAGACGGCACCGTATTCGCCGGTGACTCTGATTTGAAGCCGGAAACCCAGGTGCAGCTGATGGTTTGGGATAAAACTGCCGGCAAATGGGCTACTGCCCGCGATAACAACGGCAGCGAATTTGCTGCGGCTACCGTCGGGGCAGAGCCGGTGAGCTTTGCTGAGGTGCCACTCACCGACACTAAGGGCAACTTGCTGAAGTATCGGGTGGTGCAAACCAGTGGCGGGCAGACGTGGGGTAGCGGTGAAGAACTCACCGGCACCGACTGGGCGAACGTCACCATCACTGAGATCACACCCGGGGTGAAGGATGAAACCACTGGTAAGGTTTCGGCCACAAGTGACGCCGATGGGCTGAACATACCCGTGGTGAACCGCTACCAGGTGCGCACCACGGATATCACCGTCACCACGAAATGGACTGACGGCGAGGATGTGCTCAAGCCGGGCACCGAAGTCACTCTCAAAGTGAAGCGTGGCGGGGTATGGCAAGATGTGCTCGACGAAAACGGTGAGCCGCGCAAGGCCACCGTTGGTGAAGACGGCAGCGTCACCTTTGCCGACGTGCCACTCACGGACGAGCATGGCGGCCTGCTCACCTACACCGTCACCCAGACTGGCTTGGACGACACCGACTGGGGTAATGAATCGATCACTGAGATCACGCCCGGTGAGCGCGATGAATCAGGCAAAGTGATTGAGAAGAGCGAAACTGAGCGCATGGTGAAGGTGACGAACGAGTATCAGGTGCAAACCACCAATATTTCAGTGCGCACCGATTGGCGAAATGCTCTCGGTGAGCCTTTCGCCGGTAAGGAAAACCGCAAGGTGGCCGCCCAGGTGAAGCTCATGGTATGGGTGCCCGAGCCGACCTTGTTCAACCCTGATGCCGGGCATTGGGCACCGGCCAAGTATGCTGACGGGGCAGAGATGCCGTCTGCGGCGAAGAGCCCGGACGGGGTGGTGACGTTTGCTGGCGTGCCGCTGACCGATTCCCGGGGCAACTTGCTGAAATACGCAGTGGAGCAGCTGAGCGACGCCTATAACACGCAAGACTGGGCTACCGGTGACGCAATGACCGGCAGTGACTGGGCGAACTCTGCAGTGAGCGAAATCACCCCAGGTGTGGCTGATGAGTCTACCGGAAAGGTGACGCTTTCTGCCGAGGCGGAAGCCACTCAAATCGTCATCACCAATAACTATCAGGTGCAGACTGTGGACTTGACGGTGAACACCACGTGGAGGGATAACAGCGGCACTAATCAGCCCAAGCCGGGCACGAAGGTGACGTTGCGGGTGAAAGACCCAGCCACAGGGCTGTGGACTGACCTCTTGGATGAGGACGGCAAGCCGGTGACGGCAGAAATCGGCCGTGACGGCAAAGCGACCTTCACCGACGTGCCGGTGACGGACGCCGACGGCAACTTGCTCACGTTCAGCGTCACTCAAACTGGGCTGGATGGCACCGCTTGGGAAGAAGACATCGTCACTGAAATCACGCCTGGCGTGGTTGATGAGATCACCGGCAAGGTGAGCATCGATGAGGGCGCGTTGATCATCGAGGTGGTCAATGAGGTGAACCCGGCCAAGATCCCGCCTGCAGCAAAGCCTGGCTTAGACACGCTGCAGAGCACCGGCTCGCAAAGTATGATCGCCGTGCTGTGCGCGATGCTGCTTCTGCTAGCTGGCATTGCGGCAAGCCGCGGCGCGCGAAGCAGGAACTAATACGCAACGGCGGTAAACAGGGGGCCTTCTTCTGGGCTGGACAGAGAACTTTCCCACTGTCCACTCCGGGAGAAGGCCCCGTACGTACCCCGCTTGCCCACTTCGGTATTAGCCACGCAAACGATATTTGCCTTTACCTTGGCCCTGCACCGGCTCGATCAGGCCAGCGTCAAGCAGCTTTTTGAGCAGTGCCGAAGCTGAGGCCGGTGCCAATCCAAGCAGGGGGATCACGTCGGCGCGAGAAAACACTTGGCCAGCGGCATATGCTGCAGCGATCTGGGCGGCATAGCGCGCCGAGACGGGCGGCAAACCATATCGATTCTGAATGTCTAGGTTTTTGGAGTGAATGTCTAGGTTTTTGGAGTGAATGTCTAGGTTGTTGGAGTGAATGTCTAGGTTGTTGGAGTGAATGTCTAGGTTTTCAGGTTTGAAGTAGCCACTAATATGCATGTAGCGGTTTTTAAGTTCGTGGTGCTCTCCAAGCAAAATATTGCGCAAAAATGCCACGGTATATTCAGTGGTTTCCCTGATTCCGGTGTGCACATTCGAATAATTTGCCCGCACCAAAGAGTTGCGGAAGTACCACGCATGCTCCGCAAAAGGCTCGTTATCCACCTTGTAGCCCATGCTACGTAAATACTTAATAAGAAACACAGCCGTGGTACGCGTATTGCCTTCAGCAAATACGTGAATCTGCCAGAGCCGAGAAATAAAACGCGCAATGTGCTCAATAGCTGCAGCTACTCCCAGCCCGGTATAGTCAAAGGCCCGCTCCTGAGCAAAATCGTAATCAAGAGTGGCCTCGAGCTCGCTCGCGCCGCCATACGTCACCGTGTCGCCGTCAAGCACCCACTCCTTCTTCGTCACGTTAAAATCGCGAATCTTTCCGGCGTGGTCATACACCCCGGTGAAAAGCCGCCGATGAATCCCGAGATATTGCACGGGTGAAAACACAAACGCCTGCTCAGAAAGGAGCTGAGCGATCCGAGTGGCCACCACGTCAGCCTCATCTGTGCGGCCTAAGGCTTGATGCGGATTCTGCCGATAATAGCTGGTGACGAGGTGCTCCGCTTCTTGCAGCGTGATCTCACCTTCCACCGAGCGTTTCGCCGTCTCCACGAGATAGCGTGACGGGGTGAGGCCGTCTACGGCTTGCAGGCCGATGGCTACCTGCCAGGCACCCGCGAGCTCCCGGCGTGATGGCTCCCGGGCGCGCAGATACTCCGCAAACGGATCTTCAGTGATGTCGCTCGCAGGATCGAGGTTGGGGTGGTTCGTGCTCACACCCCGATTTTACCAGTGAGTTACGTGGCTAGGAGGAGTGATGGCCGCTCGACGGCGAAGGCTCCGGTATGCGCTATTGCTGCTCGCCGCGGAGCTTGTTGAGGAACTGCTTGGTGCGCTCCTGCTCCGGGTGGTGAATCAGCTGCTCGGCTGGGCCCTCCTCGAGCACGATGCCCTGATCCATGAATACGGCACGATCAGCCACTTGCGCCGCGAACTCCATCTCGTGCGTCACGATCACCATCGTCATCTGCTCCGCAGCAAGATCACGAATAATCGCCAGAATCTCGCCGGTGAGCTCCGGATCCAGAGCCGAAGTGGGCTCATCAAAATAAAGCATGCGCGGCTTGAGCGCCAGTGCCCTAGCGATAGCCACCCGCTGCTGTTGGCCGCCGCTGAGTTCCGCCGGGTAAGCATCGCCTTTATCGCCAAGATTCATCCGCTCCAGCAGCGCCTGCGCCTCAGCGCGCACCTCGCCGGCGCTGCGCCCCTGCACGTGAATTGGCGCGTCAGTGAGATTGCGCAGCACGCTCCAATGCGGAAACAGATTGAAATTCTGAAACACCAAGCCAAAATCGTGCCGGAAGCGCTTCTCGTCGCCGCTAGAAACCTTCACGCCGTCACGCATCTCGAGTGCCACGTCACCGAAATATTTGATCACGCCGCTATCCATGCGCTCCAAGAAAGTGGCGCAGCGCAGCAGCGTGGATTTGCCCGATCCCGAAGGCCCAAGCACGGCCAGCACCTGGCCTTCCTCCACAGCAAGCGATACGCCTTTCAACACCTGATTGGAGCCAAAGCTCTTCTCGATACCTTCAAGCTCTAGTGCATGTGGCATTTGCCGTCACCTCCGCTACTTAATATCGGCCACAGCCATGCGCCGCTCGAGCCGCTCCATCGCCACAGCCACCACCATATTGAACACCCAATAGAAGATGCCAGCAGCGATGAAAGGCGCCATCGAAGTGCTGGCCGCTGCGAGTTGCTTCGCGATGGTAAACATTTCGGTATAAGAAATCACCTGTGCCAGCGAGGTGTCTTTCACCAGTGTGATCACTTCGTTCGTGATCGAAGGCAGCACGGTGCGCAGCATTTGCGGCAGCTTGATCGTGAAGAACGTGCGAGCTGGAGAATATCCCAGCACGAAAGCCGCCTCGCTTTGCCCCACCGGGATCGCTTGAAAGCCGCCGCGATAAATCTCCGCGAAATAGGCGGCGTAGTTGATCGCAAAAGCGATAATCACTGCCCAGAAGCGATACGCCGCGCTGATTTCGATCCGAAAAATATAATATGGCCCGAAATACACCACCATCAGCTGCAGCATTAGCGGGGTGCCGCGCATGATCGAGATATAAAACTGCACTAGCCAAGCGAGCGGCTTAAATCGGCTCACCCGCCCGGCATACACCAGCAGCCCGAGCGGCATCGAAAGTGCGAGGGTGAGCGCAAACACCAGCACGCTGTGCAGAAAGCCAGCGGCCAGCTCGGGAAGAAACGTGAAATCCATTTGCGAAACTTCTACAACTACTGGATCACAGCATCCTGAATCTCATATTTCTCGGCGAGCTGCATAAAGGTGCCATCCGCCTTGATCTCATCGAGGGTGGCCTGCACCTGATCGCGCAGCGCCTCATTGCCGAGTTTGAAGCCCACTGCATATTGCTCCACCTGCAGCGGCTCAGCCAACTGCTTGAAAGCATCGCCGCGCTGCTTGAGCTGGTAATTCGCCACGCCCTGATCCACCACCACGGCGTCGGCAGCGCCAGATTCCATGGTCATAAAAGCAGTGTTGTAATCCGGCACCTGCTCGAGGGAAGCAAAAGTGCCCACGAGCTCGGCGTTTGCCTCATCTTCCACTGCTGCGAGGCCGGAAGAATCCGCCTGCACTAGCACTGCTTTGCCGGCCAGATCAGCAGCGCTCTCAATGCCCGAATCGGCTTTTACTACAAACACGATCGAGTTGTCTACGTATGGCTGGCTCCAAGTGTAGGCATCTTCGCGGCCATTCATGGTGAAACCATTCCAGATCACGTCGATCGTGCCCGAATCGAGCTCCATATCTTTGGCATCCCAGTCGATCGGCTGCGCCTTGTATTCCCAGCCGTTGCGCTTGGCCACCTCAGCTGCCAGATCCAGGTCGAAGCCCACATATTCGCCGGTGACCTCATCTTTATATCCGTAGGGCGGGAAGTTTGCGTCAAAGCCCACAGTGAAGGTATCGCCTTCAACCTTTGCTTGGCTTGCTGCGGCACCCTTATCGTCCGCGCCGCCGTCACCAGCTTTATCTGTTCCACCGCATGCGGCGAGGGAGAGTGCCATCACTGCGCTGGCTGCCAGCGCTGCCATCTTTTTCAAATTCATCGTTCAACCTGATCTTTCTGCGTGGCTTTCTGCACGGCCACGCTTGAGGGAACCGCAAGAACGAGGCAAGGGTAGCACACAGCCTAGGCGTGACGGCGAACTGGCCAGTTTGCGGGAAGCTAGTTTGTGGGAAGAGTGATGCTTTTTGGAGTTTTCCAAGCGATCAAATCTGTAATGTGCCTACCGGGAGTTTGCGTGGTGTGGTGTGGGCGGTTGGCTGCCGCGCCGTGGGTGAGCGTGGTTTGATGTTTTACCAATTCTCACTTAATATACCCCTAGGGGTATTTGATACTTCCCGTTTGCTACGCATATCCGGAGATAGCCAATATATAGGCACATAGGCCGGATTTTCGAAGCAAACGGGAAGCCACCTATGCAAAGAAGTCACCTATGCAAAGGAGCCTGGATGAGATTAGTAGTAGTAGGCGGCGTGGCCGGCGGTATGAGCGCGGCGGCGCGCGCCCGGCGATTGGATGAAACCGCTGAAATCATTGTGCTGGAGCGCGGAAATTACGTGAGCTTCGCCAACTGTGGGCTGCCATATTACGTGGGCGGCGAAATTGAGCAAGAAAGCTCACTGCTGTTGCACACGCCCCAGACGCTGCGGGAGGCCTTTAATTTAGATGTGCGTATCGGCCATGAGGTGACGGGGATAGATTACGCCGCCCACGAGCTCACCGTGCGCACGCCCAGCGGCGAAGAGCAGCTCAGTTATGATGCTTTGGTGCTCTCGCCCGGCGGCCAAGCAATAAATCCGCTCCCGGGCGCCGAAAAATCTCCGCGCGTGCACACGCTGCGCACGGTGGACGATGCCCGCGCGCTGCGGGGCTATGCACTCCAAGGCGGCACGGCGGTGGTGATCGGCGGCGGCTTTATCGGCCTCGAAGCAGCTGAAGCCTTTATGAATGCCGGAATGGAAACCCACATCGTGGAGCTCGCGGATCACGTGCTGCCACCGCTAGAGCGCGAGCTGGCGAACATGGTGGAGCTGCATTTGATGAGCCAAGGAATGCAGATTCACACTGGCGTGAGCGCCACCGGGATAGCGGACGGCGCCAGCAGTGCCACTGTCACCCTCAGTGACGGCGCCGAAATCAAAGCAAACGTGGTAGTGCTGGCAGTGGGCGTGCGGCCCGACACCGAAGTTTTCACAGCAGCTGGCCTCGAGCACGATCGCGGCGCCATCATCACTGATGCGCACGGGCGCACCAACCAGCCTGATGTGTATGCCGTGGGCGATTCGGTGCTTTCCACTGCTGCCACCACCGGCATGCCAGCAGTGATTGCTCTCGCTGGCCCAGCCAACCGCGCCGGGCGCCTGATTGCCGATCAGATTTTCGCGCCCGAGCACGCCCGCGAGCTCCCGCCGCTACTCGGCACCGCGATTGTGCGCGCTGGCGAGCTCACAGCAGCAATCACCGGCGCCAACCGCGCCCAGCTCGAGCGCGCCGAGCAGCCCTTCGTCACTATTCACCTGCATCCCACCCAGCATGCTGGATATTTCCCTGGCGCTAGCGCGGTGGATTTGATCGTGCATTTCGATCCGGAGACTGGCGCAATCCTAGGCGCCCAAGGGCTCGGGCGCGAGGGGGTAGATAAGCGCATTGACGTGATCGCCACCGCGATTCGAGGCGCCCTGAGCGTGCAAGATTTGATCGATCTGGATCTTTCATATTCGCCGCCCTATGGCTCGGCCAAGGATCCGGTAAACATGGCCGGGATGGTGGGCGATAATGTGCTCAGTGGCGAGCTTTCGCTAATTTATGCCGATGAGATCGCTGCGCTCGCGGCTGATCCTGAGGCCGATACGGTGGTGCTAGATGTGCGCACTTGCGGCGAATTTGAGGCCGGGCATTTGCCGGGCGCGATCAACATTCCGCATACCGAGCTGCGCGGGCGGCTTGATGAGCTGGCCGCGCGGGCGGCGGGGCGCAAGCTGGCGGTGATGTGCGCGGCCGGGGTGCGCTCTTGGACTGGTTATCGTATTGTGCGCGCGGCTGGCTACGAGGCGCGGATGCTCTCTGGCGGGATCAAGACGTTAGTGCAGTGGTTTGGCGCCGAGGCTGATCAGGTGCTCGTGCCAGGGAGCGACGAGGGCCAGGGAGTGGCGAATGGGTGACGTGGCTGGCCAAGCTAGCAGTAGTGGTGAGGTAGCAGCGCAGCAGCGCAAAATCGTGAACCGGCTCAAGCGCGCCCGCGGGCAGCTCAGCGCCGTGATCGAGGGGATTGAGAGCGGTAAGGGCTGCGTGGATGTGGTCACCCAGCTCGCGGCGGTAAACACTGCGATTGAGCGCGCCGGCTTTCTTATTCTTAGCTGCGCGATGCAGCGGGCGCTGGCTAGCAGCAGTGGTTCCGGTGAGCATCTCGGTGACGGCGAGCAGCCCGAGGCTTTGGCGGCACCCGAGGCGCCGGCGTCACGCCACTTTCTTGAGGGCGAGCAGCTTTCTCAAGCTCAGCTCGAAAAACTATTCATGATGCTATGAACACCAATGAAATTCACGAGTGGACAGGTGTACCGAGTGCAGGTGTCCATTCCATAGAAAGAAAGGAATAAATTATGTGCCATGCAGTGAAATGCCGGGTGTGCGGAAAGACCACGTGGAGTGGCTGCGGCCAGCATGTGGCTCAAGTGAAGGCGAGCGTGCCGAAAGGGCAGTGGTGCGGCGGCAAGCACACCAAGGATGAGATCGAGGCGGCGCGCGCTAAAGGCGGCTTTTTCGCAAAGATGTTTGGGATCTAGAGCACAGACGCGGGCGGGGCGCTTTAGTGGAGTGGACACCCGGACTCGACCCACATGTCCACCAATGTGCCGCATTCCGCACCTTGCAGTAAGCTAGGGCAGATGAAAGATTCCCACGCTTACGCCGCGCAGCCAGAGGTGCTGGCTCCGGCGGGCAGCCTCGCCACGCTGCGCACCGCCATAGATTTTGGCGCAGATGCGGTGTATGCCGGCGGGCAGCAGTTTGGGATGCGCAGCGCGCCGAAAAACCTCACGCTGGAAGATTTTGAAAAAGGCGTGGCTTATGCCCACGAGCGCGGCGCGCGCGTGTACGCCACCTGCAATATTCTGCCCGATTCTGATGAGGTGACGGCGATGAATGCCTATATGGGGCGGCTCGCCGAAATTGGGGTGGATGCGCTGATCGTGGCCGATATTGGCGTGCTTATGGCTGCCCGCCGCATTGCACCGCACACCGAGATCCACGTCTCTACCCAGGCTGGAGTGACGAATTATCAAGCTGCCACAGCGCTCGCAGAGCTGGGCGCGAGCCGGGTGGTGCTAGCGCGCGAGCTCACCTTGCCGCAGATTCGAGAGCTACGGGCGCACGTGCCAGCTAGCCTCGAGATCGAAGCATTCGTGCATGGCTCAATGTGCATGGCCTTTTCGGGGCGCTGCTCACTCTCGAAGCACGCTACTGGGCGCGACGCGAATCACGGCGACTGCGTGCAGCCATGCCGCTGGCAATATCACGTGGTGGAAGAAAAGCGGCCCGGCGAATTTTTGCCGGTGGAGGTGGATGAGCGCGGCGCGTTCATTTTCAGCTCCCAGGATATGAACATGCTCGAGCACGTGGATGATGTGCTCGATGCCGGCGTCACCTCTCTCAAGATTGAAGGCCGCGCCAAGGGTGCTTATTACGTGGCCGCTATGGCGAATGCATATAAAGCAGCAGTGACGGCGTACCAGCGGCAGCGAGCAAACGAGCGGGCGGCAGGGGCTCCGGCGGCGCCGATTCGCTGGCCAGAATGGCTTGCGGCAGAGCCCTATAAAGTGACCCACCGCGAATATTCCACGGGTTTTTATTATCCGGATCAGCCTGCGGGCGAGATCGGCGGCGGCCGCGGCGGGTATATCAACGATTGGCGTTGGCTGGGCACGGTGCTGGGCTATGATCCAGGCACCCAGCGGCTGCGGGTTTATTCGCGCAACAAGATTGCGCCGGGCATGGATTTAGAGTTCGTGACGCCGGGGGCTTGGCAGGAATTGCGAGCACCGGTGCAATATCTGGTGCCGAGCGATAATCGCGGCGCTAGCGCTGCCACGCCTGCCGCACCGCACCTTGCCCCCTGCGGCAATTCTGGCGCCGCGCAATTTTGGGACGCCGCCGGGGAGGCTGCGGCGGAGATCAACAATCCGGCGCACGAGTTTGAAATGTGGCTGCCGGTGAGCCTGGCTGGCGCTCGCGGCGAGCGGATTCCCGAAGGCTCAATGATTCGAGCGCGGGCGTAGCCTTTAACGTGTAATGCTCATGCTTTTTTAAAGTGCTCCTGTCTACGTGTGTCTACTGCCATTAGTGCATGTACCAATGGCTAAAGGGTGGGCAAACACGTTGCGTGTTTGCCCACCCAGATTGCTGTGAAATAGCCGGGGCGCTTTTAGCTTTGCTTGCGCCGCAGCGTGAGCAGGCTAGCGCCAGCAATGCCGAGCGCGAGCGCGCCGATTAGCGCACCGCCGATACCACTAGCGCCAGTGGGCGGGAGCTTAACCTCTTTGGCTTCTTCTTTAGGCTCAGCCGGCTTAGCTACCGCCTCCCAGTGCGCCTTCAGCTCCAGATCGCCCGTGATTGGCGTGGCGAAATCAAACAGTTTGCCTTCCGCGTCATACCAGCCAGCAAATTTGTAGCCCGCTTTGGTGGGATCTGCTGGCTCGCTGGCTTGCGCGCCGTCTTCCACCTGCTGCGCCGCTGGAGCTGCGGAGCCGCCGTCGGTGTCGAAGGTGACGTCATAAACGGCCACCAGTTTCGCATACACCGTCTTTTCGGCTGCCGTGACGGCGTCACTCTGATTCCATGCGGTAGTGAGCTCCTTTTCGTTGAACCACTTGAGCACATAATTCTCTGAAGCGTCAATATTATCTGGCACCTCGATGCCTGCCACGTCCACCTCCGAGGTGGCCACATTCGTGCCGCGCATGAGCAGGCGCTGCGCCAGCTCCGTCTCAGTATCTGCGCCTTGCTCATCTTTGTGGATCAGCACAAACTTGAGGGTGGCTTTTGGTGCCCACACGTACTGCGTGCCACCATGCCCGGCGCCCACCACGTAGCTATATTGCCCGGCTTTCTCGCCGGTGAGTGAGAGCGTCTTATTGGCTGCGGTGCTCAAATCGAAGCGCGTGAGCGGATCCCCAGCGGCGTTCACCGGAGAATTAGCAACAATTCGATCATTCGCAGCATTCGCGATTTCGCCCCTAGTCACGGATTGGGCATCTTGGAAGTTCGTGGAGCCGCCCGTGATTGTCTGCGTATTGTCGAATAAGTTCCACAGGTTAATGCCAACATCAGTGCTGAACCCTGCCGCACTCACCGTGGCACCATTCTTCACAGTCACGGATTTTTGCCCATTGATCGCAGTCGTGGTGGAGGCATTCGTCTTATTGTTGAAAGTGAGCTTGCCGCCATCCACCAAAATCGTATTGGTGCCGCCACTATAGAAGCCGTGATGCGTGGTGCCAGTGCCCTGCACGTCCACCGTCACGTCCGCATTCTTATTGATGGTGAGGCTGGAGCCAGCGCTCACGAAGTTCGCCACGTAGGTAGACGTGCCATTCGCATAGTTGGAAAGATGCACCTGCAGCGGGGCATCCCCGCCGTCACCCATGATGATCGTGCTGCCTTCGGCGTAGATTGGGCCGAAGCTCTTATGCCCGGATTCGGTGACATTGAAAGTGCCGGATTTGAGGTTGAGCGTGGCTGCCTTCAGAAACACCCCGGCTTCGCCCTCTTGCCCACAATTATCGATATTGAGGGTGCCGCCGTTTAGGGTGATCGCGTTGCCGGGGCCAATCTGCCCATTGAGGCCAGCCCACACCGTGTTCTTGATATTCACGGTGGCGTTGGCAATGGTGAGCCCGGTGGCGCCAGCGGTGATGGAGATGCCGTAGCCGCTGCCAGCAAGATTCTGGCCATCCACCGTCAAGCTGCCAGTGCCGTCACCGTCGAAGGTGAGCGAGGCGCCTTTATTTACGCGGATGCCGGCGTAGCCGGTTATATTCTTTCCATTCGTAGCGAATATGGTCACGTCTGCGCTGTTGGTGAGCCGGATGGTGACGGCGGCATTGATCGTTAAATCGCCCTGGCTCTGGAACTTGAATGTGCCATCTTGCACGGTGTTGCCGTCGAAAAGCAGCTCGGTGGCGCCATTATTCAAGGCATTCTGCAAATCCGCAATCGTGTCGCCAGCTTCCACGGTGGCGATATGCGTGGCTTGGTCTACTTGCACTGCTGCCGCCGGAGCGGCCACTCCGGCACTAATTAATGCGAGCAAGAGGCCGAGCAGAGCACTCAATTTCCCCCGATTTTTCATTGCATCCTCCTTCGTGGGCTGCTAAATTCTGCAGTTTGCGATGCTGAAAATGCTACCGGGGGGGGGATTTTAAAAAGCAAGTAAAATCCGGCATTTCCCCCCAGTGATTTTTTCCATTCTTGCTGGAGCGATCCGAAAGCCAGCTCGCGCCGTCACCTAAACTGGTACTGCCGCACCGCCGTCACGGCATGGATAGAAAACGGCGCGAAGGCGTGGCTATGCGCGAAAAGCAAGGCGCCCTCGCCAAATCGGCAAGGGCGCCCGCATAAAAAATCGTAAAATCAGCGATAATCAGCGCACGATCAGTGAATCATATTTCGCCACAGCATCGGCGAGGCGCTCATTCACATCCGCCCAGTTCACGATATTCCAAATCGCCTTCACATAATCAGCCTTCACGTTCAGGTAATCCAGATAGAAAGCGTGCTCCCACATATCGAGCATGAAGAGCGGTACCACGCCCACCGGCACGTTGCCCTGCTGGTCGAAAAGCTGGAAGGTCACAAGCTTGCCCGAAATTGTATCGAAGGCGAGCACCGCCCAGCCCGAGCCCTGAATGCCGGTGGCTACCGCCGTAAATTGCGCCTTAAAATTCTCGAATGATCCGAAAGCATCATCGATAGCCGCAGCAATTTCGCCCTCAGGCTCGCCGCCGCCATCAGGAGAGAGGTTCTTCCAAAACACCGAGTGATTGCTGTGCCCGCCGAGGTTGAAAGCAAGATCTTTCGAGAACTGGTTGATCTTGGAAAGGTCGCCAGCTTCGCGCGCCGCCGCAAGATTCTCGAGCGCTGCATTCGCGCCGGTCACGTAGGCTGCGTGATGTTTGTCGTGATGCAGCTCCATGATCTTGCCGGAAATGTGCGGCTCCAGCGCTGAATAGTCGTAGGGGAGTTCGGGAAGGGTGTAAAGCGCCATATTATTCTCCATGTTAATTGCTTCTTGAATCAGAATCGGTTTCGCCGCTGCGAGTGCTCGATACTAGTTTGCTGCTAGATCAGGCAGCTCACGGTTCGCGGCGTTATTAGCGGAGCGCATCGCCAGCGCTTTTTATTCCCGGATGTTTGATGGCGTTTCGGGGGACGGGGGGGCGGGGGTCGGGGAGGCCTTGGTGTTCGGGGTGGGCATTTTTGCGCGCGAGTGGCCGCCCGGACTCGCCCCCCCATGCGCATTCCCGCCGTCACGCCCTCAGCTCACCATTTGGCTCAGCAATATCAGCGCCAAAAGGTTATTGAGCGCGTGCACAGCCATCGTCACCTCCACGCGGCCAGTCTTGTGATACACCAGAGCGTAGGCGAGGCCAGAGGCAAAATAGAGCAGCGCGTCGCTCAGGCGCGTGGTGTAATGCAGGTTTTGAAAAAGAAACGCCGAGGCGAAAATTCCGATATAGGGCAGCTTTGGGAACACGTAGCGCTGCACCACCCCGCGCATAATCAGTTCCTCGCCAAAAGCCGGGATCAGCATAAAAGCCACGAATTTGCGTGGCCAGCTGGTGCCCGCGAGTTGCTGATTGAGGAGCATTTGATTGGCTGTGACGCCGTGCTGGCTGGTGAGCCACACGCTCAAACCTTGCAGCGCGAGCGTGAGGGCGAGGCCGAAAGCAAACCATAGCGCTATTTTGCGCCAGGCCACCCCACGCCACGATCCGAAAAACCTAATCCCAGCCCACGCCATCGCCGCGCACAGCGCCGCCAACCACACCAGCTGCACTGCCATATATTCCCAAGGATTCGTGCCAAGATAGGCATAAAATTCCGGGGTGTCGGCGCCCAATTCGGGATGCAGCCAGAGCGCCACGCGGCTCGCCAGCGAATCCACCAAAATATTGCCGGCATAAAATGCCACCACAAATAGCAGCGGCACGAACAGCTTCGGGGTGCGATAGCAGTCGGTGATCCACGAATCATCACCTTTCGGGATCAGCTGCCAAAATCGGGAAATACTAGTTTTAATTCGATCCATAGCTACCGTATTCTACCGATGCTCCCGCCCGCAATCTGGCACTAATGGCCGCCGCGGGATTATATGGGCAGGCGAGTGTGCGCCTGGGCAGCCGCAATAAGTGCCGCAAAAATTGCGCGAGATGCGCGATCAGATTCGAATGCGGCGAGCCGCTCCGGATGCCATTGCACTGCCAAGTTCCACCAGCCGGCAGCAGCAGGCTCAGGTAGCTCAGCTGCTTCAATCACGCCATCGGGAGCATATGCGGTGACGGCGAGCTCGCCTGTTTTGGCAATCGCCTGGTGGTGGAAAGTGTTTACTATCGTGCTTTCTCCAATGATGCTTGCGAGCCGGCTGCCTGGATTGATGACCACCTCGTGGCGGAGCTCTTCCTGGGATTGTGGCGAATCGGCAGCGGGATGGGTGCTTGAGGCCGTGATATCTTCCACGAGCGTGCCGCCAGTGAGCACATTGAAAAGCTGGATGCCGCGGCAAATTGCTAGCAAGGGTTTATGCTGCTCGCGTGCTGCGCGAATTAGCGCCATTTCCACTTCGTCGCGCAGCATTGAATGATCATGATCGGGCTGCGGCGAGCCGCCATATAGCTCGGGGGATACGTCTTCGCCGCCTTGCAGCACCAAGCCATCTAGGCGCGCTATAAGCTCGGGCGCGGTTTCTGGCGTCACCACCGGCAAAATCACCGGCAGGCCGCCCGCTGCATATATTGAATGTTGATAGCCAATCGGGGAAAAATCTAAATCTCGCGCGCCCCCCACGCGGGTTTGCTGCACCGCCCGCTCGGCGGAAATTCCGATAAGTGGGCGGCCAGCGCTGGGGGCGGGCGCGATTGGGTTTAAGCTCATATCCGAAGATTACCGCAACTAAAGAATTATGCGTGGCGCAATTCTTTGGGTGGGCAAAACTGGATATTATGCGCGCCTAAAAATTGTGGGGCACGAGAAGTTACTCTCGTGCCCCACAATTAGGGTGCGGTGTTGCCGTCAGAGCTTTATGGCTGCAAACCGCCGTCACGCCAATTCGCGCCGCCGCTTGAGCGTGAGTGCACCTCCCGCCGTCACTAGTAGCAGTGCGGATAATCCAAGCCCAAGCAGCCCCTCGCTGCCGGAATCTGGCAGTTTGCCTGGAGTGGGCGTGGATTCAGATTTCGGATCTGGCTCAGGATCCTCTGGATTGCTTGGTGTTGGATCTTCAATATCCTCTGGATTCACTGGGTCTTGCGGATTATCGGGCTCGCCGGGCTGGTTCGTGTACACATACGTCACCACCTGGATGCCGTCAATGAACTTGCCTTCACGCGGTGCGGACGCAGCAGCCATCTGCTTGAAGGTGTATCCATCGGAGCTGAGGTCCTTTTGCACAGTGGCATAGTTCTCACCGATAGCGCCGCTCATCGACGCCGGCGGAGCAACCTGGGCGCCATCTTCGTTCACATATTGCACCCTCACGCCGCTCGCGAGCCGATACACATATGTGACGGTCTTTACCCCCTCGTATTCGCCCTTTTCAGGGTCGGAGCCGGCGGCAATCTCTTTGAACTCATACCCCCGGCCTTTGAGGTCTTTCATGGCGGTCTCATACGCCTCCCCCGCTTTGCCGGAAGTGTTTTCGCTCGTGGCAATCGGTTGGCCCTGCTCATCTACGAAATTCGTGACCACGAGCCCGCAGCAGCTTGGCTCTGGATCCTCAGGTGCCTCGGGCGCGGTGTACACATAAGTCACGGTGAGGATACCGTCAGTAAACTTGCCGCTGGCCGCCGCAGAGCCGGTGAGCATTCCTTTATAGGTATAGCCCGCATCGCTGAGGTCCTTTTGCTCCGTGGTGTAATTATTGCCGGTGGCGCCACTGAGCAGCACCGATGGCGTAATCACTTTATTGGATTCATTCACATAGTTCACCTGCACCATGCCGGTGGTGGGCGTGGGATCCTTGGTGTACACATAGGTGACGGCGAGTTTGCCGTCAGTGTATTTACCGGATTCGGCCGCCGAGCCGTCCTTTAGAGCTTTCTTAGTGTATCCCTCAATGGTTTTCCAGCCACCGGCATTATACTCAGTGTCTTTTTTCCCGCTCTGATGCACGGTGGGGCGCAGCGGTTTGCCGTCGGTGTCCACGTGATACACATCCAGCTCGCCGTAAACATCGGCAGCGTATACGAAAGTCACGGTTTTTACGCTTTCTTCAAACTTGCCCGTTGCCGCTGCCGAACCGGTTTTCATCTCTTTGAAGGTATAGCCTTCGATAGTTTTTTGCTCGGCTGTGTAATCAGTGCCCGGCTTGCCGCTGAGCGTCTCACTGATTTGCAGCGGTTTGCCGGCGGTGTCCACCCAGTTCACGTTCACGACGCCGAGTATGTCTTGCTTATACACGTAGGTGACGGTTTTCGGGGTGGCGGCGTATTTGCCGGTTTCGGGATCGGAGCCGGTTTTCAGTTCTTTGTAGGTATAGCCTTTAATGGTTTTCTTTTGGCTCGAAGTATTGTAATCCGTGCCAATCTTGCCGTTAATAGCGGCTTCGCTCTGGATTGGTTTGCCGTCGGTATCCTCATAGCGGATATTCACGGTGCCGCCCGGCTTATATTTCGCATAATACGTGATCGGCGCCGTCACCTTGGTGGTGGGGATAGCGTCCGTATCCACGCAGTTCGTGGTGCCCGGATCGGTGTACCAGCACTCGAAGTAATAGCCGTCCGTGGGCGTGGGGGTTGGCACCGGATCAAACACCGTGTTGATTTCGTCGTTGTGCGCCGCATTCGCGCTCACAGAAGCCCCACCATTGATTTTGCCTAAATCAGTGTTCGTAGCAAAAGTGACTGCGTATTGCGGCCGCTCGAAGACGGCTTTGAAGGTGGTGTGGTCGGTTACTTTGTACTGCAGCACCTGTTCTTCAGTGTAAATCTTGCCGCTGGTATCTCCCACCAGCTGCCAGCCTTTAAATTCCCATCCTTGCGCTTTCTCCTCATCGCTCAGGGTTGGCACTTCTAGCCCTTGCCCAAATACGCTATATTGCCCTGCATGATCGCCATAGAGCACGCCGGAATGATAGGTGCCCGTAGTATATGGGGGTTTATTGTAAGCGAACTCGCCATTGTTTTTATAGCCAGTATCGTATTCGTAAGTGTCAAACACCCAGAAATAGTCTTTCTGTTGTTTATTCACGGTGTGAGAGTAATAAGAACCATCTTCTTTATATATTTCTTTCACTGCCCAAGTGCCTATATCTGTGGTGAGCAGGAAATCGTAGGCTTTATAGTAGAAAAGCACAAATACGGTAACGCTAGTATTGGTGTCGTCTAGGGTGACGGAGACGTCCCAATCTTCTGCCACTTGCCAGCTTCCATTGTTGATACTGCTGTCGGGCACGAAACGAAGATAATCTTTCTCAGTACCGCCCAGTTTCAGGGTGTACGTGCCAGCTTCAAGGTTATTGAAAGTATAGTTTCCTTGTCTGTCGTATGAACCAAGTGAATTCCCCGCGGCATCTTGCAGTTCCCCTGTGTTGCCGACCGCGTATCCAACAGTCGTTGAATTGCTTGTGCCGAAAGCCATTCCATTAGGAGCCAAATACTCATTTCGCATGGAATCTGGATTCGCGTATTTTGTAACCACAGAAATAGTGCCCCCCGTCAGCTTCCACTGGGCTGTGGCTGTGGTGTTGGCGCTGAGGGTGACGGTATCGCCCGGCTGCTTCAGGTTGGCTGCGTCATCGCCTATCTGCCAGCCCTTGAATTCATATCTACTGCGAGTGGGCGCGGTGCTCGGAATGGTCACGCTGCTGTTTTCATCGGAGGTGACGGCTGATGGCACTCCCGATCCGCCGTTCCCGTTGAAACTGAGCGTATAGCTGGCGGCATAAGCCGGCGTGGCGATGGGCATAATCCCCACCAGCGCAATCATGAGCGCTGCCAGAATCGCAATCAGATACTTGCCGTTAACCCTAATTCTCTCGGGGGGGGGCGCCCCTAATGCTGTGGTAGCCATAGTATTCTCCTCATTTAGTGTGCGCTATAAAATGGCTGCCCGATGCTCCTCCTCAGCGAATCAACCAAAGCGGGGGGGAGATCTAGGTAGTTATCGCAGTGTTGCGTATTTTGATTGTATCTAACCCGCCTCAGAAAACCAGTAATAATCCACAAATCAGACGTATTAATTATGTATGCCGCCCGCGCCGGCGCGCTGCCACGGCTAGCGATCTTGCTGCCTGCAGGTGTGGCTTCGTCAGCGAAATTCCCATTATCAACCAGCTGCTTTTCCGGCGAGAAGATTCCCGGTGTATGCCAAAATTTCAGCTACCAATCCTGAATATGCTTGCGATAGTGGTGGCTCATTTTTCACGACCGCGTAAAGCTGTTCTAGAGTGGCAGCCACGAGCGATGGCGCTGCCGAAAGCCCCCAACTCGCCCCTTCGGCTTCCAAGTCGAATGCTGTGATTGCAGCATGATGATATTTGCCATTCACGGCGAGCGCCATTTCTCCATCGTTAGGAAAATGACGCTGCGGCACCATATCGTAAGCTGGAGCCAATGAGCATGCCCCATTAGCAGGATGGATTACCGAGATATTTTTAGAGTGCATATCTAGGTTTCCAATTGCAACAGCCACGATTAGATATTTGAAAAGCTGCTCCAAGAGCTCTTCCCCACCTGCCCTAGCCAGCACTTGAGCAAGCCGCCGCAACGATACTTTTCCGCCAAACTTTTGATATTTTTCATCTCTCTGTGCGCCAAGTATCTGGCTTCCGTCTTCCTGATGAATACGAGAATGGCTTGAGTCTGCCGCAGCGCGATCATATCGTTCAACCACTAGCGCGGGAGTGCCGTTAAATCTCTGCACCCAAGTATCAAAGTTCGCCAAACCTAGTTTTTTACAGATACGAGCCCCGAATTCTTCATCAAATATCATGGTGGGATATTGGGCGCTGATCGGTTTGAGGATATGTGTGGATGGAGCTCCGTCAAATACTCTGCTCCATGCGCCGCTTGCGGAGCGCGCGAGCACGATTTTATCTTGCACTCCGGCTAGCGATGTTTTACCTTCAAAAGGCTTGTTGCCTAATGGCTCTTCGCTTGCCCTAGCGAGAAGATGAGCCACGCCAGCTTCATCCAAAGGCTCAAAGTGGGGCTTCTTGGGTTCTCCTGGCAAATCTGGGTCCCATATTTGGAGCGCGCCAGCCACGTCTCGCCCATAGTGGCGAAGTAGCTCGATCGTATCGTACTCAGAAACACCCACGTTGCGGGCGAGTTGGTTGCGCATCCGGCCTTCCGGCAAGAGTTCAGCGAAAAAATTGCGGCGTAAATTCGCCCCTGCACGATTTGAGCGTAGTAAGAGCGGTATTGATAGTGATAGCACTGTGGATCCTAGACCAAACCTCGTCACGCCTGCGGGATCAGGCAAAAAATCGAATGATCGCCAGTCGCCCCGCAGCACACCAATGCGCGTGCCGTATAGTTCAACGATAAGGGAGCTCATATCTTTCACTCCCTAGGTGCTGCCGGATCCGTGATTGTGGCAGTTAACTCCATACCTGTGGCGTGCATGGCAGCAAACAATCGTTGCATTGCAATTGAGGGCTTGCCGCTCTCTAGCTCCCAAATATATTTTTGTGTGGTGCCAATTTCGCTAGCCAATTCCCGTTGCGTTAGCCCTGCCACCAAGCGAGCCTGCTGCAACATTAATCCGAGCGACTGCGGATCTATCACTTTCCCATGATATTGCTGCGCCATGCGTTGAGCCTTCCACAAGTATCCTGCCGACTTCGATATAGGAGTCAGCATATGTGACGTGGATATGGAAGTCAAGAGTAAATGGGCTGGCGGGTACGCGAGGAAAGTGGCGGCTGGTTACGCTTTGCGCCGGCGGCTGCCACGGCGAGCAAGCTGCCAGATACCAGCATCATCGCTGCACCAAAGAAATAGAATCCTTCAGCGCCCAGCCCTCCGGTGAGCGGCAACTCCGGCACTATCGCAGTGGCCGGCTGTTGATATTCGTTGGTAAACACGATGCCGATCCCAGCGCCGTCAGCGCCCAAATCTACAGCGCTCTCGCTGCCGTCAGCCGCCACTTTCGTGACGGTGCGCACCGCCGTAAGAGCGCCCGAGCCATTATCGCTCACCGTATATTTGATCTTGTAATACGAAGAATCATAGGTGTAGCCTTCCGGCACTGGGTTGGGCACCACTTCCCGCACGGTATACGTGTATTCTCCGGCGCTCGCAAAGCTAATCTCGCCAAACTCGGCGCTGCCCGCTCCGGCCACGCTCACGCGCACCGAATCTCTGCTCGCCCCATTCGGCATCGGGTAGCTCGCATCATCGCGGGTGAGGCTAAACTCGAAAGTTTGCGCACTGCTCGGCGTATCGCCGCTCACAATCTTTTGCACCGGCGGATCATGCTTCGCTGGCGCAGCGTCTTGCCGCCATTCCCAAGTGCCAGTCACTTGCGTATTTGCGGCTCGCACCTGCACGGCGGCATCGCTCCACTGCTTAAACTCCCAAGTGCCGCCATCAGGATCGGCAACCGTTTGGGTGGGGGCTGCTGGAGTGGTGACGGTGGAAAGCGCCGCTTGCCGCATGGCAGCGCTCGGCAAAAGCGCCATCACTGCTTGCGGTAGCGTTTCGTGCCCAGCAGTGCCTGAAACGAATTCATAGGTGACGCTGCCCACTGCCGTCACTTTCGCGGCCACTTGATCGCATTGATCTTCAAAAATCTCGGGGCTAGCCTGCCGCTGCGGAAGCGGGTCTGGCACCTCCCCATCGGGATAGCTACCCCTAGCATCCCAAACATCAGCCACCCAAGTGCCGTCATGCTTCTGATACTGGATTAGCTCACGGCTCCACACGCCGAAACCGACGTAAGTTCTATCACTATTATCATTCAAATTAAACTGTTTCACATAGTTGAAATAGCCGTCAGGCTCAAAGCTATCTTCAGGAGCTACGTAAGGATCCGTATTGTTTGCCGCTGGATCGATATCCATTAAATAATCTTTGCCGCTTGAGGCAGAAAGCGGCAAAGAGGGCAAGCAAGTATTATTGCCCAGCACACCATTGCCGCTATCGGCATCAATATAGCTCTCGGGATTCTCGCTGGGCACTGCCGGATATAGCGCAGCATGATTGCCATACTCTCTTAAACTCAAGCAGCCCGCATCGCTCAGCCCTGAATCTTTTTCTTCGCCAGGTGCATACCATGCATAGCCGTCCGATTGATAAAAGCATCGCCAAGTGGTGAATACTTGCGCCGGCAAATACTCGGTGGGGATTGGTTTTGCTTCATAGCTGCCCTGCACGGTGATATCTATCCACTGCATCGGAATATTGTGATACCCGCTCAAATTAAGCCCATATTCTTGATATTCGGCATTATCAGCCGCGCCATCGCCATCCCAATCACCGTTGGCAAGCGTGACGCGCGGGGCAACAAGCTGCTCGCCAGTGGCAGTATCGCCAGTGGTGTCTTCATAAAACACTGTATCAGCGGCAGAAAACAAGTAGCTATTATCAGTTTGATAAGCAGCAAGCGTGCTATAGATTTGTGCGTAATTGCTCTTGGCTGCATCATATTGCGCTGCGTTGGCACTTTCAATAATGGGCGAAGCAGCATGCACCTCAGCCGCACCAATAGCTGCCGTCCATCCATCTTCATCTGCTGGCATGGAAGTCAGATACACGTGCTCGGTGTCTGCCGCCACCGTCACGGCTTGGTCGCGAAACTCAATCGAATCGTCGCCAGCCAATTGGCCAAAATAACCCACCCAAGCATAAGCGAGCACCTCTTGATCGGGAGTGTTCTCATCTGCATCCATATCCGATCGGGCCTGCGCCAAGCAGTTTTCTGCAGTGATATCGATCGGATTCCAATCATCATCTCGCGGATCGCACACCTGCGCTAAAATATCCGCCGGCAGCACGGCGAGGCTTGGCAAAGCGCCTTGCTGATAGTTATTTTGAAACACCTCGATTGCTTTGAGGAAACTAGGCGAAATCGGATATTTCTGCACCACTGGCACGGAATGAAAAGTGAATTGCACATTCTCAAGATCTTTAGGTAAACGCAGCACGTAATAGCCCACAGATTCTTGATTATTACTGCTTGTGCCCACCGAGAGTTTTAAATAATATTGCACATTCACGCTTTCGCCGATAGTGGCGCTGGCAGCGGTGGAAGTGGAAGCATCGGTGCCGCCGCCACGGGTGTTATCGCTGTCGGCCCGCACGTCTGCCAGCGCGGATTGCTGCGCTAGCACGCTAAACAGCATCGCAAAAACCATCGCGAGAGTAATGGCAAAAACCGAAAACTTGATGCTGGATATGCTGGCTATGCTGGCGCGCCGCCCCGATTTAGTGCCCATACCCCAATTTTTTCATCGGGGGGGGGGATAGTCAAACGAATCTATTGCAGAACCGCAACGAGCCGATCTCCATGCTGTGGCGCGTTTGATTGGTGTTGGGGTGCCCCCGGTTTTAGGGTCAGTTTGATTGAGAGTTTGGTTTTTTAACTGGTTGTGCAGGTGGCAGCGTATTCGGCTGGGGTTTTGTAGCCGAGTGCTGAGTGCCTGTGTTTTGTATTGTAGCGGTGTTTCCACTCGCTGATCACGGCACGCGCGTGGGCGGCATTGGATGCCCATTCTCGGCGCGAAAAGTGAGTTTGCGGAATTAGAAAAGAGCAATGCGTATTGGTGCTAAGAATGCGATCGTTGGTGGCTAATTAGGTGAGATCCCATAGCATGCTGGCTGGGATTCCGGCGAGGCGATCGCCCGCGCTCATGCCGTGATCGGCCATACTTACTACGAATCCGGCCATGAAGCGCGCGCCTAGCTTCTCGCGCAAGAATTCCAATCCCTTAAAATGCGCGGCGCGATATTCGCTGGCAGCCTTCACTTCCAAGGCAATCACGCCGCCGTCACCTAGCTCTAGCAGGATATCTACTTCTTTTCCGGTGCGATTTCGGTAGTGAAACACTTTGTAATCGGTGGCGCTCCAAGATTGCTGTTTGAGTAATTCGCCAGCCACAAAAGCTTCGAACTGCCCTCCGATGATCGGGTTTATAGGATCTGTGAGCGAGGATTCGCGGATCGCGCTGAGGGTGGCGGCTAGTGCCGAATCGCTCACAAACACTTTCGGGCGCGCTACTTCGCGGTGGGTGAGGTTGGTACGCCAAGATTGCAGTGTTTCGGTGAGAAATATGGAATCTAGCGCGTCAATATAGGTTTGTAGTGACGAAGCCGGGATGGCGGCTTGCTCAGCGATGCGGGCGTTCACTAGCTCACCCGCTTGATTGGCGGCAATGAGGCGCGCCACTTTTGAAATACGCTCCACTTGGCTCCCGCCGCTCAGCACACCAGCGTCGCGCTCGAGCACTGATTTGAGGTAGCTGCGCAGCCAGCGAGAGCACATCTTGGCGGAGAAGTCTGCAATTCCGGGGAAACCTCCACGCAGCATTTTTTGCACGTAATCGGAGCGGGTTTGGGGAGAGGCTAGCGAATTGGCTTTGGCGTGAGCCAACTCTCCTGCCGCCACCGCCGTCACGAAATCCTCTTTAACCCCTAGCAACTCTCCTTGGCTGAGCCCTCGCAGCCGTACTATAGCGGCTCTCCCAGCGAGACTGTCGGGCTCTCCTTTTATGCGAAGCACGTTGGCAGAGCCAGTGAGTAAGAATCGCCCGGGGCGGCGATTGCGATCAATATCGGCTTTAATCGCGCGGATCAGATCTGGCATTAGCTGGATTTCGTCGATCACAATAAGTGATTCAGGATCGGCATCGAGCGCAGCGCGTGGATCGCGCGCAAAGGCGAGCCGAGTGCCTTGATCGTCTAAAGTGAAATACTTGCTTTGCATGTGGCTGGCGATCATTTGTGCCATGGTAGATTTTCCGCATTGCCGCGCGCCTTGGATTATCACCGCAGGAAAGTATTCAAAGAGGTCGGAAATCTCATCCTCTAGATTTCTCTTAATTTGGCTCATGTAAGCCAAAATACCTTATATGTTCGTAGAAACGCAAGGCTAGATTCGTAGAAACGCAAGATAAAATTCGTAGAAACGCAAGGCGTGATTCGTAGAAATGCAAAGATTTAGAGTGCTGTGAGTTTGATTGGTGTGCATAGAGGGGGTGAAGTGAATTGCACCCCCTCCTATTTTGTGCCACACGCCTAGCTACATTTTTTGTGCCACGCGCCTAGCTACGGTTTGGCTTTGGCTTTTCTTCTCAGGCCGGTGAGAGCTAGCCCCGAGCCGATCAGTGCTAATGCTGCAATGGCGGGAGTGCCGTCACTGCCAGTATCAGAAAGCGTGCCTACTTTGGTTTCCGAAGTGGCGTTGCCAGCTGGTGTTGCTGCTGCCGGCGTGTATTTCCAGGTGCCGGTGACGGTGACGGGGGCGCCGGATATCGTGACGGAAGGCTGCTTCCAACCCTGGAAGTTCCAAGTCCCCAGTTTCTTGCCGTCTGCATCTTTGATTTCAACAGATGTCGTGTTGAGCGCTGGGCTTGTGACCGTTGTGCCGTTCGCCTGACCGGTTACTGCTGCTGGGAGAAGGGCTTGCACCTCTTTCGGCAACTCGCTTCCATCATCAGACTGGAAGGCGTAGGTGACGGCGTAGGTCTCAGGCTTTACTACCTTGAAGGAGTAGCTGATCTGCTTGGGCTTATCCTCGGGAGATGCGGGATCGCGTCCGGCGTCGCTTTGTTGAGCAGCAAAGAACATATAGCGTCTATCCCAATCCCCCTGAAAATTTGGTGATGTCGTTGTTGTTTTTGTGGCAAAGTCATAAAAACCTGCTGCTGTTCCGTCAAATGTTATCTGTGTTCCTTCTGTTGCATCAGGACTTACTTTGAAACCGTTAATACTAAGCTTTACGTTGCTCATATCCAACCTGCTTATGGCTTCTACCACGGCTACGAGCGTAGTTTGTTTCCCCGGGTCCTTCTTACGCAATGTGATAGTAAGCAGTTTTCCATCTTCAGACTTTGAAACCTGCGGGGTTTCAAACCCATCCAGGCCGGTGAGAGTCGCTGTTGGAGTATCTGCTACATTGACCCCATCAGGAACATTAACCGTAAATGCGAGTTGAGCGTCAGTCCGAGCAATGCCATCGTGATATCTTTGCATATCCGGAGCGATTGCGTTGGGATCCGTTTTTGGATAATATCCGCCGGTTCTGGTAGGCATGAAAATAGAGCCATTCAAGTAGCGTCTTACCCATGAACCGTTCAGTGTGAAATCAAGCACAACATCCTCTCCGGGCGCATACTCACCAATGGCACCTGAATCAGCATTTTTTTGAGAGCTCAGATCACCGAGAACCAGTAAATTGTTTAGCGGGTCGTTGTACTCATCTTTCGTGAGCAGATCATCCTTACCGAAGTTAAAAGGATTTACCACATGTGTGATAGGATTATCAGACCATCCGTGGCTCTGCTGACGTTCGTTACCATCTAATTCCCCTTCTGCCACATCGTACCCAGCTTCGTATCCATAGCGATAGTTAAATTGAGGAAGTAAAAATGGTGCCATCATTGAATTTACAATACCAAAATTAGGGTATGTATTGCCGACTTGAGGATCCCCCACTCCAATATCTTTGTTGGCAGTTTCTGTTGGTGAAATCAGATTTTTAGGATAAAGCCCAGTCCAGCTCGTATTTCGTTTGTCTGTTATCGAAAATGACGCAAGATCAATCCAGTAATCATTCGTAAGGGTTTCTTCGTATAGCGTACCTGTCATTTCTGTATTATACAGGTACATCAAAGGGTTATCCGGCTCGGCGGCAAAAGCAGATTGTGTAGGCATCAAAAAAGCAATTGAAAGCGCAAATGCTAAAACAATCTTTCTAATCCTCTTCATTGTTTACCCCATTATCGCAATATGATCTTTGCTTGCAGATATCGGCGTGTACCGCAGCAAAATGAAGCAACTTAAAATCCTAAACAATTGCTCTGATTATACGCGGGGGGGGTAGAAATCAAACTACAATCCGCTATCTGAATTATCGTGAAACGGCAGCGCCAGCAATGCGCAATGGCAACGATAATAGTGCATAACAGTACGATAACAACGCAGAACGGCAGCGCTGGAGGCTGTGTATGCGGCTGGAGAATTTCCTGCCGGTGAACATTCGGTGGGCGAGGTGATTCATGGTGCGCCGAGATCGCTATTCGCCGAGGGTTCGGCTGTGCTTTCTGTGAAAGTGCCGGTAGCGATGAAGCGAGCGATTCAAGATAGGGCTAATCGCGAGCACGCCACGCCAAGTGTGCTTGTGTGTGCTCTGCTCGCACGCAGCTTAGTGGAGGCATAGCAGCGACCTGCTATTCCAATAACTCGTGTCTACCAAACCAACGCATTTTTGCCACCAGTGTCCACCAATACAACACCATTTTTGTGCCTGGTGTCCACTTTCAAAAAACAGAAACACAAAAAATGTCTACGAAACTTGACAAGTACAGAGCTAGTGTAAGGATCCGTCTAAAGCTAGTGTAAGAGGTAGTCTAGAGCTAGTGTATAAATCCGTCTTAAGCTAGGATAGTGGCATGCAATATTTAAGAAGAGCGATAGATGCGCGCCTAGATTTCCTGATGCGGCACATTCCCGCCATTGCGATTGACGGGCCAAAAGGTGTGGGGAAAACGGAAACGGCTGCTCAGCGCAGTGCTATTGTGTTTCATCTTGACCGCCCCGAACAGCGCTCGATTCTCGAGGCGGATCTAGGGCTCACTGCGGTGCCTAAGGGGGCGGTGTTGCTCGATGAGTGGCAGCGGCTTCCTGCTGTTTGGGATAGTGTGCGCCGGGCGGTGGATGGTGGAGCGAAGCCGGGAAGGTTTTTACTCACCGGGAGTGCCACCCCGCATGATGCAGCGGGCACGCATAGCGGTGCTGGGCGAATCCTTTCGTTAAGGCTTCGCCCGATGGCATTGTTTGAACGAGGGGATGTAAATGCGGATGTTTCTTTTGCTGATATTCTTCACGGCGAAGTGGAGTTGCCTTTTCGCGGCACTGATTTTGCTTTGCGGGATTATGTGCACGCAATCTGCGCCAGCGGCTTTCCGGGGATTATGCGAAATGATGCGCAAATAGCTGAAGAGCTATTAGATTCTTATTTGCTGCGGGTGATAGATAGGGATTTACCGGATTATGGCGTGAGCGTGCGCAGACCGGAAACTCTGCGCCGGTGGATGGCCGCTTATGCTGCGGCAAGTTCCACCACCACCCAGTATTCAAAAATTCTTGATGCCACCACGGGAGGCGATGGCACGCAACCTGCGCAGAGCACCACTATTGCTTATCGGAATCATTTGAGTGCTTTATGGTTGCTAGACCCAGTGCCCGGATGGATTCCCGCCAATAATCCACTTAAGCGGCTCACGCTTGCGCCGAAGCATCAGCTTGCGGATCCGGCTCTTGCTGTGCGCCTGCTCGGTCTGAATCAGCGCTCTTTGATTAGTGGGCGAGGGCAGCATATGCTTGGACAATTGTTTGAATCATTGGCCACTCTTTCGGTGCGAGCAGCGGCGGAGGCGCTGCGGGCTAAGGTGTATCATTTGCGCACAAAAAACGGGGATCATGAGATTGATCTGATTGTGGAGGGGTGTGACGGCGAACTGCTGGCGATAGAGGTGAAGCTTGCGCAAGCTATTTCGGATCAGGATGTGAAGCATTTGCTCTGGTTGCGTGCCAAGCTGCAACGCTCGGAGTTGCAGTTGCTGGTGCTTAATACTGGCACTCAGGCATATCGGCGCGCTGATGGAATTATTGTGGTTCCCCTGGCAATGCTCGGCTTATGAAAATGCAGCATCTAATATTGTGTGGAGCTTGTGCAATTGATTTGATCGCGCCGCGGGGAAGCGTGGCAGTGCCCACCCCGGTGCTGGGGGTACGCGAGATCGGAGCCACCGCCGTCACCGTGCCAAACCTTTCCGACTTGGAGCCAGTGCATGTGGCGCGCAACCCACAGCTTGCCGCCGTCACCTGTCAATTCCCCGCACCACGATCACCGTGCAACAGCCACGTATCGATCTTCAAGCTTCAAATGACGCTACGATATTCCCATAGGAGTGCAACTTTCTCGTAGCTAACGGATTCGACACCCACAAATCTACAAGATGTTGCACTCCGATACTCTAACTTGGGCTCGCTCGGAAACGATTACTCCGAAAATGATAAATCTGTGGTTGCGTTAGCGAGTACGGCTCAGGGGTGGGTAAACGTTAGCGAGTATGGGATGTTCTGACGCGAGCGTTATCGGGGCTGGTGCACATCGTGCATCGGCGCAAAATATTCTCTTCAACTTTGAATGTAGACGATATGATTTGCGTCCATATCTTTTATTTCTTGGGGGAAATCTCGGTAATCAATCGATAGAAAGTTATTGTATATGCGCGTTTTGTTAGCCTCCTTACGGTTAGTTACCCTGAAAACAATTTGATGAAATTCGTCGTAACGGGGATCTTCCATTTCGATGTCGAGTTCGCCACTATTGTCGCTGTCGTAAGCATCTTCAAAAGTGGCGATATACGTTCTCCCGTCCGCAAAAGAAATCTGATACTTATGTCTAGGGTGGTTATAGCAATAGGTTTGGACAGGCCATACTTGAAACTTTTCTACAGGATGGTAGTAGTAGGTTTCCATAGCTACTCCTTTGGCTCTGCGGGTACTACATGGCACCCTGATTTCGAATAGTGTATCGTGCCACGCGTTGTGGGGACGAACGAGCCGTCCTTGATCGTTTGAATCTCGCCGATAACTTGGCCAAAATCCACGACTTCTCTATGTCGTGCCATTGGCCTGTTCCTGTCACTGTTCGCAGCAGGATCTTCTAGCTCCTGCATGGTAGACTGGCTCTCATGTCGATCGATGTTCGTCGCCCTTTGGCGGTAGATTTATTTGCCGGAGCAGGAGGTCTCTCACTTGGCCTAGAACAGGCTGGCTACGAGATCGCTGCAGCCGTGGAATTTGACCCTATCCACGCTGCGGTACATGAATTCAACTTTCCCTACGGGAAGACTTTTTGTGTCGACGCTAGAAAGATTAGCGGTGAGACTATCCGATCACAGTCTGAGATTGGCGATCGGGAAGTGCATCTTGTAGCTGGTGGCCCCCCATGCCAAGGGATCTCGCTAATGGGTAAACGCGCGATCGACGATTCGCGGAACGAGTTGCTTAAGGAGTTCGTCCGTCTAGTGCTCGAGATTAACCCTCGTTATTTCCTCATGGAAAACGTGGCAGGATTGACAATCGGAAAACATCGGCAATTGCTAGATGAAGTCATCGAGCTTTTTGAGAACTCTCGGCGGTACTCCATTACCCAGCCGGTACGGGTGCTGCAGGCGGCAGATTACGGCACACCTCAATCGCGAAAACGTTTGATTTTGCTAGGCAGCCGAGTAGATGTCCCTCCAGCAGAATATCCACGACCTAGTTTCACACCCCGAAAGATTAATGGATCTATACCAAAGCTAAACCGCGGTATGCCTCTTGGCGTGAGTGTCGCTCAAGCAATTGGTGATCTTCCTGATGCAGATAGCTACGAGGAGTTACTCCACGGAGATACAGTCCACATTAAGGACTTCGGCGCGCCTAGTAGTTATTCTGCTCTACTGCGCGGGCTTGTTAGAGAAGAAAACGATTATTCTCACCCACGGGAATATGACGGCAACCTCCTAACATCATCTGCCCGCACAATTCATACCTCGAAAACAATAGACCGTTTTAGCCAGACAGATTGCGGTACCACCGAAAAAGTGAGCAGATTTCTTAGATTACATCCAGAAGGTATTTGCAACACACTACGTGCAGGGACAGCTTCAGACCATGGGGCGTACACGGCACCCCGCCCAATTCATCCTTACTGCCCTCGAGTTATTACCGTTCGAGAGGCGGCTAGGCTACACGGATATCCAGATTGGTTCCGATTCCACGTCACGAAGTGGAATGGATTCAGAGAAATCGGTAATTCTGTACCAGCTAGATTAGGGCGCGCGGTAGCCTCACAGTTTCTCATCGCCGATCATGTTGCACCAATTCTTAGTCGAATGATTACTCAAGGCGATTCTGAGCTACTCAGTATGACTTCTGGCCAAGCCCATGACTATTTTGGTCTTACCGAACGAGTCATCGCACAGCGTGAGCATCGCTTGAAGTAGCCGAAGATAGCCACATCGGCAATGGGTAGAACTGAGGCTTGCGCAGGGCGGCGTTGAACCCGCTACGCCCGTGCATCTTTAGTAGACTCGTCCCATGGCGAGAAACAACACCTATAAGCAGCTCGTTGCGTGGATATTCGACCGGCACTACCATACGGGGATGGTTGAAGTGCCTTGGCTTCGTGAAGAGTTGGTGGACGCTGCCAACGCGCTCGGGATTTCTGTGCCGAAGAACTTGGGAGATGTGGTTTACTCATTCAGATTTCGAGGCAAAATGCCCGAATCGATTGCAGTCACTGCTCCTCAGGGCAAAGAGTGGGTAATTAAAGGGCAGGGTATCGGCAAGTACGTGTTCCGTCTTGTTAATCATGTACGTATCCGGCCAAATGCCGCCTTGTCTGTCATTAAGATTCCTGATGCCACCCCTCAAATTATCGCTGCTTCAGCATTGGGCGACGAACAAGCTCTATTGGCTTTAGTACGCTACAACCGCTTGATCGACACATTCTTAGGGATCACTTCATATTCGCTCCAAAACCATCTACGCACCACTGTTAAAGGCGTTGGGCAGGTAGAGACTGACGAGCTTTACGTTGCTGTAGACCGCTTCGGTAGGCAGTTCATTATTCCAGTTCAGGCTAAGGGCGGGAAGGACGAGATTGGAATCACTCAAACTGAACAAGATCTTGCCATGTGCGCAGAAAAATGGCCGGCGATGATATGCAGAGCGGTATCTGCCCAGTTCATTACTGAACGTAAAGTAGCTCTGTTCGAGTTAACGGTTCAAGACGACGAGATTCGTATTGTAAGAGAAGCTCATTATGAGTTAGTAGCCTCAAAAGACATTACACCTGACGATCTTGAGCATTACCGGAATGTGGCTGAGGTTTAGGGTGAAACTCACTGGATGGCACCTTCCAAAAGCAAGCTGTTTGAGCTAATGCCTTCAGCTGTTATTAGGGTCTTTGATCTGTTTGGCGGCGATTCTTCCTAGAACCTGCACATAGGATCCTAGAAGGTGTCTTGTTACTCCACTTGGATCCAAGGTTTGCGCGCTCGGAAGAGGTGTTGCTGGCCGGTTTCTTGTGTATCTTCGGGTTGCTCTCCCTCACGTAGATCGACGAGGAGCTTTGGTCGGTCAGCTACGACGTGTTCGCCAAATATGAGCTCAGTGGAGTTTTTGTCGTCGAAGTGGGTGGTGGGGGTGATGTCGGTGTTGTTGAGGATGATGAGCTGTCCATAATTGCCAGTGTCGGCCAAACCGAGGCAATCCCAATCCCAATCCCAGTTCCGAGAGTCCCAGACGATGGAAACCGCCGTCACCAATGCGGTGCTCGATCACCAAGATTCCCAGAACGCGATCCTGGAAAAGTTCTTCGCAAGCCCACACCGGCGCAGCCAGATCATCAAAGAAATCTCCGACCTCGTCTACTGGGAGCTACGGCACCAACGCCAAACGAAGATACGAGCGAAAACCAGACCGAACAGTAGAAAGCCCTATTCGGCGACGAGGGGAGCTGGGAGCGTGGCAGATAGCGCCTCACACCTGGCTCCCACCCCTGAGCCGTACTCGCTAACGCAGCGCCCATACTCGATAACGAAAGCCGAAAATCTTCCACCCTTGCACGCCGTGAGCTTCGGCAAAAGTGCCTCAGAGACGCATCAGGCAGCCCGCCGAGCGGGCTCTGCCACGGTCTGCACCAGCCCGAAAGCGCAGAAAATCCCTGCTCAGAGCCAGATTCCTAGCTCGGAAGGGATTTATCATTTTCGATGTGATATTGGAGCGGGTGACGGGAATCGAACCCGCCTCTGCAGCTTGGGAAGCTGCCATTCTACCGATGAACTACACCCGCGAGGCTGCTCGCACTACCGCCTGGCAATGCTCGCTTCCCACATCGTACCGTGCTTACTCCGCTCGCGCCAATTGCGGCGTTGAAAACGCCACGAGCAAATTGCTAAGGATTTACACTAAATACACGATTATTTCCGCATTTCACCCAATACTTTCACGCAAGGGAGCGTGCCATGGCCCAGATGCAACGAAAAAGGAACAACTCAAGCAATCGCAGCTCGATCGCCAGTTCGCGCAGCAACGCTAGCCCACACGGTAACGATGGCCTGCGCAATGTGATCCACGATGCCTCCATCCACGTCACCAAAATCCCCGAAGAGCTCTACGAAGCCGAGCTTTACCGGCTCCAAGGCGAACTAGTGAAACTGCAAAAATGGGTGAAAGCCACCGGCGCGCGCGTGGTGATCATCTTCGAGGGGCGTGACGCTGCCGGCAAGGGTGGCACGATCAAGCGGGTCACTGAGTATCTCTCGCCGCGTGTGGCACGCGTGGTAGCGCTACCCACCCCTACTGAGCGCGAGAAGACGCAATGGTATTTCCAGCGCTATGTGCAGCACTTGCCGGCCGCCGGCGAAATAGTGCTCTTCGACCGCTCTTGGTACAACCGCGCGGTGGTGGAGAAAGTGATGGGCTTTGCCACTCCTAAGCAGGTGCAAGAATTCATGCGCCAATGCCCAATTTTTGAGCAAATGCTTGTGGAAGACGGCATCTACCTGCGCAAATATTGGTTTAGCGTGAGTGACGGGGTGCAGCTCAAGCGCTTCCAGCGCCGGCTTGACGATCCGCTGCGCCAGTGGAAACTCTCGCCGATGGATCTTGAATCGATCACCCGCTGGGAGGATTATTCGCGTGCTAAAGACGACATGATGGTGCACACCGACACTGCCGCCTCGCCTTGGTATCACGTGCTTTCTGATTCGAAGAAGCAGGCGCGGCTGAATATGATTGCGCATTTGCTTGATTCGATTCCTTATGAAGAAGTGGATGATGCTAATACGCCGAAGATTGTGCTGCCCGCGCGCCCAGCTCCGAAGGGGTATATCCGCCCGGCAGTGGCTGTGAGCCAATATGTGCCTGATCATACGGCGGATGTGGTGACGGCGCAGGCGGAGCGTGCTGCGAAGAGGAATGCCCGCAAGGGGGTTAAGAAGAAGCCGAAGAAGGGCGTGACGGCGAAGCAAGCGGCTAAGGCGGGGCGCAAGAGCGGATCGCGTGACGGCGAAGACTAGTATGCGTGCTGGCGGTGGGGGCTTGGATGCGTGAGGGCGAAGGCTAGCGCTATTCGCAGTGAAGCCTGAGATGCTTGTGGCGCCGCTGCTGAGCGCTGGCGCGACGGCAAAAGATGGGCCGATAGGTGGCTGGGCTCATTGAAAACTAGGCTTATACTAGAGCCATGCTTATTTCTGATCGTGATATTCGCCGCTTCGTGGCTGAGGGCCAAATTCAGCTCGCCCCGTGGGATCCTCAGATGATCCAGCCTAGCTCGGTGGATATTCATCTTGACCGCTATTTCTTGCTTTTTAAGAATCACCGCTATGACGTGATCGATCCTGCTGCGCAGCAAGATGATCTCACAGAGCTGGTGGAGGTGCCGGCTGATGGGTGCTTTGTGCTGCATCCGGGCGAGTTTGTGCTGGGTAGTACGTTTGAGCAGGTGACGCTCGGTGACGCTGTGGCGGCGCGGCTCGAGGGGAAGAGTTCGCTGGGGCGGCTTGGGCTGCTCACGCACTCCACTGCTGGTTTTATTGATCCAGGGTTTAGCGGGCACGTGACTCTTGAGCTTTCGAATACGGCCACCATGCCGATAAAGCTTTATCCGGGGATGAAGGTGGGGCAGCTGTGCTTCTTTGAGCTTTCGAGCCCGGCTGAGGCGCCTTATGGTGCGGGCGCGAGTGGCTCGCGCTATCAAGGCCAGCGTGGCCCCACAGCTAGCCGCTCTTATCTGAACTTCCATCGAATCGACGTGGCTCGCTAGATAGCGGCGAACTGGAGGCTTAGGGTGGAGTGGGGCAGGGGGGGGGGGGGGGGGGGGGGGGGAGTGAGGGGGGGGGGGGGGCGGGGCCGCGGGCCCCCCGGGGGGGGAAGGAGGGGG
>R16__coassemble_1052_pt1 | contig 34552 bp, 27 predicted proteins | sample R16__metabat2_low_PE_013 | metagenome-assembled genome bin R16
TTTTAACTTTATTTTTGGGGAAAATATGTTTTTTACCATCGCGGGGTTATTCTCGCTAAAAAAATAATCGCGGGGGTGAGGCTAAAATATTTCGCCTCACCCCCGCTATTTGTGAATTATTACGGCAGCTTAGAAAGCTGGAATCACGCCGTCATAGTTGGAAGCGATGAACTCGGCTACCTCAGGGCTATGCAGCAATTCATCGAGCTTCTTGATCGCATCGAGCTTCTCTGAGCCCTTGTTCCAAGCCAAAATATTGGCGTAGGGGTTGTCTTCACCGCTCTCAATAGCAATCGAATCCTCGGTGGGCTTGATGCCATTTTCGATAGCGAAGTTGGAGTTAATCACGCCAAGGGCGGCATCAGCATACTGAATCGGGATAGCCGCCGCATCAGATTCCGTGAATTTCAGGTTCTTCGGATTCCCAGTGACGTCGGCAGGAGTTGGGTTCTCTACGGTTTCATCGAGCGTGATGAGACCATTGGCGGCGAGCAGCTTCAGCGCGCGGCCTTCGTTGGTGGCATCGTTAGGCACTACTATCTCGTCGCCGTCCTTCACTTCATCTAGGCTCTTATAGCTGGTGGAGTAGATACCCAAAGGCTCGATGTGTACGCCTGAGCCCCATTCAAAGTTGTAGCCCTTGGTGGCCACTTCTTCTTCCACATAAGGCACATGCTGGAAATAGTTAGCATCGAGCTCGCCAGCATCGAGAGCCACATTTGGCTGCACGTAGTCGGTGTAGGGCGTGATCTCAAGATTCAAGCCAGCATCGGCAGCCAGATTCTCTTGCACAAACTCGAGAATCTCCTGATGCGGAGTCGGGGAAGCCCCCACTTTCAGCGTCACCAGATCGCCCTGGGTGTCGTTTGCTGCTGGATTGTCTTTGCTGCCACCGGCACATGCAGTCAAAGCCAGTGTGCTTGCTGCGGTCAACGCTAGTACTTTGATGAGTTTCGTATTCATTGTTGTTCCTTTCTAGCTGCCCATCGCAGCTGCTTTGCTAGCAGCTCTACCAGCAAAGTATTTGCTGTAATTTTGCTGCCAACATTGCAGCCGCGTTGGGTGTCATAAATAAAATGTTAAAATCGTTTTGAAAAGTGAGACATTTTATCTCGCCTGCTAATATGGCGCGCCAGCTCCTAGCTAGCGGTTCGGCCCGGTTGGTGCGTCCTTATCGGTGATCCACCAACCGGCTCAGCATGTCGCCCACCATCTGAATAATTTGCACCAAGATCAAAATCGCCACCACAGTGATAGCAATTACGTCAAACTGATAGCGCTGATATCCATAATTGATAGCGAGTGCGCCTAAGCCACCGCCGCCCACGGCTGAAGCCATAGCAGAGTAGCCCACAATAGTGATCATCAAAATCGTGATGCTTTGAATAATCGAAGGCAAAGCTTCGCGCACCAGCACGCCAGCCATGATAGCCACTGGCCGCGCCCCCATCATCTGCGCTGCCTCAATTTTGCCTGGCTCCACAGCCAGCACGTTGGATTCCACCATCCGCGCAAAATAGGGGATTGCAGCGATGATTAGCGTGACGGTGAACGCTGGCCAGCCGATAGCTTTCAACCACGGCAAATCAATAGCGCGAATCGCAAAGAGCACGATCACCGCCAAGATAATAAACGGAACCGCACGGAGCAGATTCACAATCACGCCCACAATCTTGTTGGCTAGTGGCCGCGAAAGCACCCCACCTTTGCGAGTCTCTGAAAGATATACGCCCAGCGGCAAGCCGAAAAGCACCGTCACCGCTGTAGCGAGAAAAACCATAAGCAAGGTCTCAATCGTGTATGGCCAGAAAAAAGCCTGAATGTTTTTATTCGCAAACCATGCCCCGTCGTCACGCGCGGTGACGCCGATTAGGTTAGTAACGGCACCGGCGGTAGTTGGATGCACAAAAAATAACGAAGTAATACTCATTGCACCCGCACCTTCGCATAGATACCGGATTTTTCGAAGGCAGCTAGGGCGGGCGCTACTGCGGTGTGCTGCAGCGCGAGCGCTAGCCGGCTCACTTGCACCGCACCAAAGCTATCAAAGAAACCGGATGCAATATCAGCCCCAAGCGAGGAAGCTAGGCTCATCACTTTAGATCCAGATGGTTCGCCCGGATGGGATGTGAAGAATACGTCCACTACGGTCTGCCCGTAGACAGCGGAAAGATCCACATCGGGCAGCGGGAAGAGCTTCAAACATAGCAGTGAATCTGGCTTGTTTACGATATCTTCAATGGTGCCAGTTTCTACAGCGCTGCCATGATCAAGGAGCGTCACTGAATCGCAGATTTTACGCACCACACTCATTTCATGCGTAATCACTAGCACTGTGACGCCGGTGCGATCGCGCACATCACGCAGCAGCTCAAGAATCTGATCAGTGGTTTCCATGTCGAGCGCGCTCGTAGGCTCATCGGCGAGCAGCACGGCAGGAGCATCGGCAACTGCTCGGGCAATTCCGACTCGCTGGCGCTGCCCGCCAGAAAGCTGAGAAGGATAAGAATGCTGGCGGCCAGCGAGCCCCACAAGATCGAAAAGTTCATCCACGCGCGCTGAGCGTTCCTTAGCTGGCACTTTGGCCACTTTGAGCGGGTATTCCACATTAGCACCGGCTGTGCGTGCATCGAGCAGATTAGCTCCCTGAAATACCATGCCGATACGGCGGCGCGCTTCGCGTAGCTCGCGCGAATGCAGCGCCGTAAGATCTTTACCGTCCACTTTAATAGAGCCCGAAGTGGGGCGCTCAAGAGCGGTGAGGCAGCGAATAAGAGTGGATTTTCCGGCGCCAGATTCGCCCACAATTCCGTGAATTGCTCGGGCTGGGATGGAAAGCGAAAGATCGTTGAGCGCCGTCACTGGCTCTTCGCCGCGGCGAGGATAAACCTTCGTCACATGCTCTAATTCGATCATCTTTCCTCCATCGATCTTGGCTTTAGCACCCGCAGCTGGCGATATCCAGCCGGGTTGCTGCAGCTTCGCAGAGCCAAGTCTCTCAGCTGCTCTTGATGTGTTGTAGATAGATTCGCACGAATAGCCAAGCATTGCAAAGTGAGCGCGCCGCTTATCCCACTATATGAACCAAGTGTGCGCCGGATCACGCTATTCATGGGGCAAGAGCAGGGTGGACATGGGGGTCGAGTACGGGTGTCCACCCTAGTTATGAATCATTAGAAAATTTGGCGAAGCCGCCTGAGATGCTGGAGATATGCAAGATATTGAAGAAGTGAGCGCTGAGCGCACCGCGCAGCTGATGCGCGAATTGATGGAAGATTTCCCTGGGGCAGATGAAGGGCGGGCGGGCTTAGAGCTCGTGTATCCTTGGAGCAGCACTGTGATCCATAGCCGATACTCGTTGCGGCCATCCGTGGCCCAAGCGAGGGAAAGGGAGCCTAATGGCGAAGGCGGAGGATAAGATTGCTGAGCTGAGTGATGCGGCGCTTGATGCACGTTTAGCCCGCTACCAAGCGGCAGCTACGCCGCAGCAGCGAGCTGGCGGCTTGCCGCGCCGGTCAGCTGTAGTGATATTGGTGTGCGCCTTGGCCGGAATGCTTGCTTCGCTAGAGCTTGTGATGTCTGAAAAGGCTAAGCTGCTCAATTCCGATGCCGAGCTCGCCTGCGACCTTAACTCTTTTGTGAGCTGTGGCAAATGGGTGGGGGCTTGGCAAAACGAAGTCTTTTTTGGGATCTCAAACTCAGTGCTTGGTTTGGCATTTTTCGCTGGCGTAGCAGCCTTAGCGCTGGTGCTTTGCACGGGCGGGCGCTTCGGGCGGGTGCTGTGGCAAGCGCTGAGCATGGCAATGGCACTAGGGATGATCTGGGTGTTGTGGTTTCAATATCAATCATTCGTGGTGGAGCGCTCACTGTGCCCTTATTGTTTCGTGACGTGGATCGTTACGATTGCGCTGTTTGTGATCGTATGGGCAAGAACGGCGCAAGCAGGGCATTGGGGTGAGCGCGCGGAGCGGCTTGGGCGCGCAGCTGTGCGCAACCAAGGCGTAATTCTTTTAGGATGCTATGCTGCACTCGCTGTGATCGCGTTAGTGACGCTGTGGGATCAATGGATGAAACTATTTTAAGCGGGTGCGGTTTTAAATAGGCCGAGTGTGATTTAGGTGCGGGGAGTGGAGCTCAATTTGCCGCTCCCCGCACCTAAATATTGCATCGGATCTATTTAGCTCCTGCTTTAGCTGCACGCTCGGCTTTCTTTGCTGCACGCTTGGCTTTCCGGGCCTCTTTTGGAGGTAAATGCTGTGCCACCTCGCGATCGAATTGCGCCCAATGCTCGGCGGCATAGACTTCAAATTCTTCGCGCGGCCCACCGGGGCGGGTCTCTAAAGTGTTGAGATACGGGAAAGTATCATGCCCACGCAGGTAGAGTACAGTCACGTTGATCGCCGCAGCGATAGGCACTGCAAAAAGCGCCCCAGCAATCCCCGCCACTGTGCTGCCGCCTATTACCAGCAGCAAAATCGCCCAAGCGTGAATATTTAGGGAATTGCCTTGCACTAGCGGAGAAAGCACATTGCCTTCAATCTGGGAAATCACCAGCACGCCAAGCAGCATGATCCCAGCCATAATAAAGCTGCCAGAGCTCACAAGCACCACAAGCGTGGCAATCACGCCGGCCACAATTAAGCCCACCACTGGAATAAACGCCAGCACGAATACAATCGCTCCAATCGGAAACACCAGCGCAAACGGGGTATGCAAGCAGGCAGCCAAAATCGAAAACATCACCGAATCGAAAAGCGCCATAAGTGCCTGATTGCGAGCATAACTACCCAAAGTCACGAACGCGCGAATCCCAGCCTCGTTCGCATTAGTGCGATAATGCACCGGCAACAGCCGCACAAACCAGCGCCAAATTCCACGCCCATCCATAAGGAAGAAAAACAAGCTGAAAAGCACAATAAGCAGCGCAGTAATAATAGTGCTCATAGTGGCGCTTGCAGCCAGCACGCCGCCAGCGATCTGGGCACCGTTTGCTTGTATCGCGTCAATGATAGTGGTGCGCAAATTGTTCAGCGTTTCCTCCATCTGTGGGAAGGTGCTCTGTGCCCAATCTAAGAGCGTGCCAACGCCAGCCACGATACTCTCGCGCAGCCCTAGGAACCCTTGCACCAAGCCGGTGCTAGCGCCCCCGAGCAGCCCCGTCACGAAGGCTAAAAGCAAGATCACTGTGCCCCCGGCAGCCGCCGCGGCAGGGAACTTCAGCTTCCGCTGCATGATGCTAGTCAATGGATGCAAAGCCACAGTGAGCAGCAAAGCAATCAGGATCGAAACGATGATCACCGAAAACTTCAAAGCCAAGTATCCGATAATCACAGCTGCCAAAGTCAATACGGCAAAACGCCAAGCCCATGCCGCGGCAGTTACCACAGGAGGTGAGACGCGTGCCGCCTCATTTTCTTGCGGCGCTAAGAGAGCCCCCTCATCACATGCTACCTGGGCGCCTTTCTTAGAGCACCCATTGCCCACACATGGTTCATTACCAAAGCTGAATACAAATCGTGCCATTTCTATCCTTTGCCTTATCTTTCAACTAGGGCTGACTATACCAGCCCCGCCATAGCGAAAGCTCAGCAGGGTAGGGCAAAGCACAATAAGGACTAAAGCGCGCACGAATACATATTGGGCGGCACTTGTTCGCCATGGCCTTGCGCGATCAGCGCCTCGCGCAAGGCGAGCATCGCGGCATCGAGCTCCTCGGCGCTCGCGGGTTTAGCGTTGCTTTGGTGGATGTCGGATTGTGTATTTGCTGGCATAATGTGCATGTGCGTGTGCGGCACGTCGAAGCCAAGCAAGCTCATCACAGGCCGAGCCACCCCGAAAGCCTGCATCTGGGCCTTGCCAATAATCTGCCCCACCTGAGCCATGTGGCCAAAAGTGGCTCGATCCACGTCCACGTAAATGTTGGCCTCTTCACGCGGCACAATCAGCACGTGCCCTGGCTGCACTGGCTCAATAGTGGCAAAAGCTACGCACATATCATCTGCCCAAACGAACCGCCCTGGCAGTTCGCCTTCAATAATCTTCGTAAAAATGCTCATGGTTTTAGTGTAACGCCGAAAATGCAGTGGTGATTTCGCGTTTCGCCGCGAATAGGTAAATCCATGGCTAGTATGGGCAAAATCTGTGGACACATGCACTATCTGTGGGCTTCTTCCGGCATGGATTTGCCATTCGTGCCGTTTGCTATCCATCTGGGCGCGATGTGCTTCAATCGGTGCCCCTAAGCTAGGATTAGAGCGGTATTTGAGAAGATAAAGGAGCACTATGAGCGAGCAAAATCCGCAGAGCACACCCTATCGGTACACCGCGGAAATGGCGAACGAAATCGAGCTGAAGTGGCAAGATTGCTGGGATAAGCTTGGCACTTTCAATGCGCCTAATCCGGTGGGGGATTTGGCGGGTGACGGCGGCGCGACCGGTGATAGCGAGGCGCAAGGCGCGCCCGAAGCAGCCGCCAGCGCCGATCCATTCTTTTTGCTCGACATGTTCCCGTATCCTTCCGGGAAAGGCCTGCATGTGGGCCACCCGCTGGGCTATATCGCCACTGATACTGTGGCGCGTTTCCAGCGCATGCGCGGCAAAAACGTGCTTTACACCATGGGCTATGATGCTTTTGGCTTACCCGCCGAGCAGTACGCGGTGCAAACTGGCCAGCATCCGCGCGTCACTACCGAAGAAAACATTGCGAATATGCGCCGCCAGCTGCGCCGCCTCGGGCTCTCTCACGAGCGCCGCCGCTCTTTTGCCACCACCGATGTGGATTACATGAAGTGGACGCAGTGGATTTTTCTGCAGATTTTCAATTCTTGGTATGATCCCGAGGCGCCGGGGCGCGAGCCGGGCACTAAAGGCCGCGCGCGCCCGATTAGCGAGCTGATCGCTGGTTTTGAAGCTGGCACTATCGCCACCCCAGATGGCCGGCCATGGGCAGAGCTCACTAGCAAAGAGCGCCACGATGCCGTAAACGCCCGCCGCTTGGCATATATCGACTACGCGCCGGTGAACTGGTGCCCCGGGCTGGGCACGGTGCTGGCCAACGAGGAAGTGACGGCGGAAGGCCGATCTGAGCGCGGCAACTTCCCGGTGTTTAAACGCGAGCTGCGCCAGTGGATGATGCGCATTACCGCTTATGCGGATCGGCTCGCCGAAGATCTGGCCAGCGTGGATTGGCCTGAAAAAGTGCGCACGATGCAGCGCAACTGGATTGGCAAATCGCATGGCGCGGATGTGGATTTTGTGGCGCATCACGAAGCGGGCGCGGGCGAAAGCGGCGACGAAGTGCTCACTGTCTTCACTACTCGCCCCGACACGCTCTTCGGCGCCACTTTTATGGTGGTCTCGCCGGAGCATCCTATGCTTGCCGAGGCCAATATTCCGGCGCAGTGGCCCAAAGGCACCCGCGAGGTGTGGCGTGACGGCGCTGGCTCTATCACCGCCGAAGCTGCAGCGAATCCGCGGGCGGCTGTGAAAGCCTACCAGCTGGCAGCATCGCAAAAGAGCGATCTAGATCGCACTGATCTAGATAAGGAAAAGACTGGCGTGTTTACCGGAATTTTCGCCACCAACCCGGTGAACGGCAAGCTGGTGCCGGTGTTTACCGCTGATTACGTGATGATGGGCTACGGCACGGGCGCGATTATGGCGGTGCCGGCGCACGATCAGCGCGATTTCGATTTCGCCAAGAAATTTGATCTCGATATTGTGGCCACCATGAAGCCAGCTGATGGCTTCGATTGGGCCAGCGCCTGGGTGGAAGACGGCGAAATCATCGATTCGGCCAACGATGAGATTTCGCTCAATGGCCTATTCAAAGATGAGGGCAAAGCTAAGATCACGGCGTGGCTGGAAGCGCGCGGCGCTGGCAAGGCCACGATCAGCTATCGCCTGCGCGATTGGCTCTTTAGCCGCCAGCGCTATTGGGGCGAGCCATTTCCGGTGATGTATGACGAAGAGGGCATCGTCTATCCGCTGCCCGAGAGTGAGCTGCCGCTCGAGCTGCCCGATACGCCAGACTATTCACCTCGCAGTTTTGATCCAGATGATGCTGATTCCGCTCCAGAGCCGCCGCTTGGGCGCCTGCAAGATTGGGTGAATATCGAGCTGGATCTGGGCGATGGCAAGGGCAAGCGCAGTTTCAAGCGCGACACCAACACTATGCCCAACTGGGCCGGGAGCTGCTGGTATGAGCTGCGCTATCTGGATCCGCACAATGCGGAGCAGTTCTGCGCCTCCGAAAACGAGGCTTACTGGATGGGGCCGCGCGCAGGTAAGAGCAGCGGCGGTGCAGATCTTTATGTGGGCGGCGTGGAGCATGCGGTGCTGCACTTGCTCTATTCGCGCTTCTGGCACAAAGTGCTCTTCGATTTGGGCTATGTGAGCTCGAGCGAACCCTTCCATAAGCTCTTCAACCAAGGCTACGTGCAGGCATATGCTTATACCGATGCGCGCGGGCAGTACGTGCCTGCCGAAGAAGTGGAGGAAGTGCCTGCTGCCGATGGCAGCGGCGAGGTGAGCTTCGCTTGGCATGGCGAGCCGGTGAACCGCGAATACGGCAAGATGGGCAAGAGCCTGAAAAACATCGTCACGCCGGATGAAATGGCGGCCACCTATGGTGCCGATACCTTCCGCGTGTATGAGATGAGCATGGGCCCGCTCGATGCGGATCGGCCTTGGGAGACCCGAGCTGTGGTGGGTTCGCAGCGCTTCTTGCAGCGGCTGTGGCGCAATGTGGTCTCAGAGGAGACCGGCGCGGTGACGGTGACGGAGGAGGCTCCGGATCGCGAGATGGCCAAGCAGCTCGCTCGCGCCATCGCGGATGTGACCACCGAGTATGAGAACATGCGCGTCAATACGGCAATTGCTAAGCTGATCACTTTCAATAATTTCCTCACCGGCAAGCCAGTGCCGCGCGCGGCTGCTGAGGCGCTGGTGAAAATGGTGGCTCCGGTGGCGCCGCATATCTCGGAGGAGCTTTGGGAGCGGCTTGGGCATAATGAGTCTATTGCGCGCGCCGATTTCCCGGTGGTGGCAGATGAGAACTTGCTGGCAGATGATCTGGTGACGGCAGTGGTGCAGGTTAAGGGCAAAGTGCGGGCCCGCCTTGAAGTGGCGCCTAGCATCACTGAAGGTGAGCTCACGAAGCTGGCGCTTGAGAATCCACGGGTAGCGCAGTTCCTTGAGCCTGGGAGCGAGCCGCGCAAGATCATTGTGCGGCTGCCGAAGCTGATCAATATCGTGCCGTAACGCCTATTCGGGTAGGCTTTGAAGAGTTTTGGCTGGCGGAATCTATGATTTAGCTAGCCAAAACTGTATGGCATTTTTGCAGGCTGCCGTTTTGCAGATCTGAGCTAGTTCGCGTAATGGACGAGCGAGCAGGCAAGGGCCGCCGCGCGTATGTTTATTCACATGACGTATATGCAGGTGACGCGTGTGGTGCGAGAAGAATTTGATGGGATGCCCGCTTGGCGGATTCAAAGCGAATCAGGAGCTTCGGCGCTGGTAGCAGAGCGTGGAGCTAGCTTGCTATCGTGGCAGCCGCGCCCTGGTGTAGAGGTGATTGATGGTTACGCTGATGCTCAGGAGCTAAGCGGGGCAGTGGCTTCGCGATGTGACGTGATGGTGCCGTGGGCGGGGCGAGTAAAAGATGCGCAGTACGTCTTTGACGGCGTTACCTATCATCTTGAACGGCGAATTAACGGAGCCGCGCTGCATGGATTGGTGCAATTTCTGGATTTTACCGCGGAACGTACCGACGAACTGCTTACTTTGCGCTGCGACTGCGCTGGCGCCGAAGGATATCCGTGGCCTTTTACAGTGCGCGTCACCTTCTCTATTGATGCGAGCGCTGATGGCTGTGAGCGGCTTTCAGTGACTATCGCAGCCACAAATACCGGTGATACGGATATCCCAATGGTGATCGGTTGGCACCCGTATTTCCGGCTGCCAGGCCATAAAACAATTTCTAAGTATTCACTGGAAATTCCAGCTCGTACGCGTATTGCTTTTGGCCCTGATATGGTGCCGTTGCCTGGAGAGGCGGCCTATGGCGGGGTAAAGGCTCCGGTGGTGCTGGATTATTTGGGGGCGCGGAAGATGGATGAATCTTATCGTGGGCTCATTCCTGATGATGATGGCGTGGTGAATACTAAAGTTCGCGACGTGGCTTCTGGAGCCACGATTACGCTTTCCCAGGAGCCAAGCGAGACGCCGGTGGTGCATGTCTTTTCAAGCGATGGCTTGCCTCGTAACGAACGTGCCTCGCTGGCATTAGAGCCACTTTCGCATCTGCCTGATGCTTTCAATAGAGCTGATTCGAAGACGAGTGTACGCTTAGCTCCGGGTGCTACTCGCCAGCTCACGGCAACCGTCACTTATCAGCACTGAACTGTGCTATAGAATCACGCTCAGCTCAGCTTCTCAGCTCGCTAGCGCTGGGCCTTAATTTCGCTAAGTTGTGCACAGGCGCGAAAAATAGCGAGGTTATCCACGAATAATTATTTATGCTGCGTGGCGAGCTTCAGTGGGCATAAAAAGTATGTATGCCTTTCTCTCCTCCACCTCGACTCACGGCACGCGAGCCACGAGCAGCTGAAAGCCTGCATATTTCATATCGACGGCCGCGCGCTGCCACACGCCGCTCGCCGCAATCATTCGCGCGTTTAGCGCTTGCCTCGGGGCTGGGAGCCGATGTGGCTGCGCTAACTGCGGCCAGTGATATCGATAGTGGCCAATCTGGCACTAAAAATGAGCATAGCCAGCAGCTTACCGATGCCTCTAAGGGGCTGAGGCGATCCGGTGTTCGAGTGCTGTGGGGAGCGCGGCCGCTTGCTGCGATAGCAATAGTTTTTGCTGCGACACTCCTAGCCATGGGTGGGGTGCTGAGTATAGGGGCGAAAGGAAATTCTGCTGCTATCGCTAAAGATGGCAAACATTCCACAGCAATTACAAGCGATAATGAAACTCTGGAGGGGCAACAATCAGCCTCGCTGCCTGATAGCGAAGCCTCTGGATCTAGCCGCGCAAGCCAGTCAATAGTGGTCTATGTTTCGGGTGCAGTGGCGCATCCTGGAGTGGTGGAGCTCCCGGCCTCGGCGCGAGTGGACGATGCGGTGCGGCAAGCGGGAGGGCTTACAGAAAGTGCGCAAGCAGAGCTAGTGAATTTGGCAGCACCAATGCATGATGGTGAGCATGTGCACGTGCCGGCTGCTGGAGAAGATTTGAATGAGCTTCAAAAGATGCCGGGTGTGGTGGCCAATGATTCAGCTTCCGCTACTGGGCAAGAAGCACGCCAGCGAAGCGAGCAGAACGCGGGCACTGTGGATCTCAATAGCGCTGATCAAGCTACTCTTGAAACTATTCCAGGCGTAGGGCCAGTGATGGCACAGCGAATCCTTGCTTGGCGCGAGAGTCACGGCAGATTTACAAGCGTAGATCAGCTCACTGGTGTTGAAGGCATTGGGGCGAAGACTTTGGCTAAGCTAAAACCATACGTGAGTGTCGGGTGAGCCGGTATGGACGCCCGACTGGTGCTGCCAGCTTGTTTAGTGTGGGCAGTGACTGCGAGTGGCCCGCGCTGGGAATGGATTTGGGGTGCGATGAGTTTTGCCGCAGGCTGCGCCATGGTGGCATTGCTAGCCCTTGGCGGCCACAGGGCTGAGGCGAAAGAAAAATATCAGCCACTATTGGCTAGCATTGCAGCTTGCGTGATAGCCGTATTGAGCGCGCTCGCGGCGCAATCATTGCACAATACTTACGCTTCGGCGTCACTGCATTTTCACAATGAGGTGGAACGATTTTTGCGCTCGCCCTTGCCTGCAGTGGCTTCCTGGGTGGAATCTAGGCGCGGAGCATTGATTGCGGCAGTGAGTGATTATCCACAGTATGCGCAAGGTTTGATTCCAGGGGTAGTGATCGGCGATGATTCGGCCTTACCTAGCGAGATCCGCGAGATGATGCGGATGGAGGGGCTGAGCCACCTCACTGCCGTATCGGGAGCACACGTGAGTTTAGCCCTGGGGCTTGTGATCGCTGCATGTGGCAGGAGCAGGTCGAAGCTCACGGCGGCTATAAGTGGGGCTGTGCTGATAGTGCTGGTAGCGCTAGTAGGGCCAGCAGCTTCTGTGCTTCGAGCTGGGATGATGGGAATGCTTATGGTGGGGGCGCTAGCTTTTCGCCGCGAAGCATCGGCTTTGCCGCTTGTTTGCGTTGCTGTGATTGGGGCATGCCTAGCTTTTCCAATGTTGGCTACATCGCTTGGATTTGAGCTTTCAGCAGCGTGCACTTTGGCTATTGTGCTATTTGCTTACCCGTTGAGTGCACAATTACAGCGGGTGCTGCCGCAGTGGCTCGCATTGATGATCTCTTTGCCACTCGTGGCTGGGATTGCAAGCATGCCTTTTCTGGCAGGGATACAATCTCGGAGCTCGCTGTGGAGTGTGGTGGCAAATGTTGCTGTAGCTCCCGCGGTGGCGCCATTGACCATTTGTGGTTTCATTGCTGTGCTTACCCTTGGGTGGGCGCCGATTTTAGCTATGCCAGCATTGTGGGTGTGCCGTAGATGTGCGTGGTGGATGAATGTTGTGGCTGAAATATGTGCCCGGCTGCCTGGTTCTGGGGTGCCTTTGTGGCGGGTGGGGATGGCTAACCTATTGGTGGCTAGTGTTTTTATTGTGTTTTCTCGGGCTAGAGCAGCTGGCTTATTAGAGAAAATCGGTTTGTCAGAATATTTGGATAAGCGTGCCGATAGGGTAGTGGCCATGTTGAAAAAGTGTAGTGCTAAGGGGGTGAGAATGAGGCCACGCTCAAAAGGGAGGTATCGGGGATTTAAAAAGCAGCGCAGGGGCTTTAGGGAATTGATAGTTGCAAGCCTTGTGGTGCTGGTCGCTATTTTCGCCCTGTTTGTCACGAAATATCAAGGGTGGCTCAGATTGCCCATCTTTGTGGGGCAGGTGAACTCCGATTGGGAGGCAGTGCAGTGTGACGTGGGGCAAGGCTCGGCGTTATTGCTTCGGGGCGTGGGGGATGACGGTGAGTTGCGTACAGTGCTGGTTGATGTGGGGCCAGCGAATGGCCATATTGGCCGATGCTTGCGCGCTGCTGGAGTGCGCAAGCTTGATCTTTTAGTGCTTTCGCATTTTGATGCGGATCATGTGCGTGGCCTTGATGAAGTTTTAGAGTATGCAAAGGTGAAGCAAGCTTGGGTGAGTTCGAATCCTTATCCACTGTACAATTCCCAATGGGTGCTTGAGTTGCTTGCTCGCCAGCAGATTCAGGTGCATGCTGTGACGGCGGGGGAGGATTTTGGTGGCTGGCTCAGTGTACTCAGCCCTGCTGACCCAATTGGCAGTGAGGAAGAGGTAAATGCAGATTCGTTAGTGATTCGCGCTAGCACCTTGCATCACAATGTGTTATCGCTAGCTGATGTGCCCAGTGATATCCAAGATGGTTTAGTACAAAATGCTGCTGCAGAGCGCGTAGGGGTGGTGATTGTGGCGCATCATGGTGCTGCCAGCCAATCGCAAGCCCTAGCTAATCAGTTGGATCCTCAAGTAGCGATTGTCTCTGTGGGGAGAAACAACTATGGGCATCCATCTTCCGAAGCGCTGCGCATCTGGCAAGCACCGGTGCTAGCTCAGACACTGGCATGCGGTTGGATTTCCGTGGAGGCTGAAGCGGTGAGCGCGCAGCGAGCATGTAACCTTAGCGGCCAGGATAGGATACAGGGCGCGCATGGTGAATAATAGAACTATGCAGCAGTGGGATGAGATCGAGCTAGCGCCCATTATCTTGATTCACAGTGGAGAGCCAGTCTATGGGGATCGTGCTGTGGATACCTTAAAATCGAGACTACGAGAGCATACTCCCGAACTCGCGGTCACGGAGCTTGATGCTGCTTGCTACGATGCTGGCGCGTTGAGTGTTTATACCAGTCCTTCGCTATTTGGGGAGCCGCGAGCTGTGGTGCTTGGCCACTTGGAGCAGCTGAACGCGGCGCTCCAAAAGGATCTACTCGATTATTTGGAGCATCCAGAAGCTGAGGTAACTCTCATATTGCGGCACAATTCTGGTGCTGGCACCGGCAGTGGGCAACGCGGAAAAAAGCTGCTCGATGCTCTTAAAAAAGCCAAAGTGCCGACAATTACTATAGCTCAGGTGAAAAAAGCTGCGGATAAGGCCAAAGCGGTGCAAGCTGATGTGCGGGCAGCTGGGCGATCAATATCTAGCTCAGCTGTGGCGGCGCTTGTGGATGCGCTGGGCTCGGATTTACGCGAGTTGCTCGTGGGTGCAAAGCAGCTGCTCGCCGACGTGCAGGGAACTATCGACGAAGCCGATGTGCACACGTATTTTGCTGGGCGTATTGAAGCCACCGGATACGCCGTAGCTGATGCTGCCTGTGCAGGGCGCACTGGCCAAGCGATTGAGATGGCCCGCCATGCGATGAGCACGGGAGTGAGCCCAGTGGCGATAGTGGCTGCGATAGGGAGCAATGTGCGCCGCTTAGCGCAAGTGCTCGGGATGCGCTCAGCTGGCGGCAGATTTATTGGGCAGCGGGTGGCTCTAAGCATGCCACCGTGGCAAATTGATAAAGCTAAGCGGGAGTTGCGCGGCTGGAGCGGAGCGGGCCTAGCAGCAGCTATCCAGGCTATCGCCCAGGCTGACGCTGAAGTAAAGGGAGCATCGCGCGATCCAGGCTATGCTGTGGAGAAAGCAATTATTGAGGTGGCTCGCTTTCGCCGCCGCGGCAATTAACAACATAAAGCGCCTTAGGGTGGCTTTCAAAAGTGCGATTTTTTTCTTAGGATTCGAGCGGTTTCGCAGTGTGCTCGTCGAATACTATATTTGTTCGGTTTTTTTAGTTAAGCTGGAAGATGTGCAGTTTATGCTGCACTCTTTATTCGCATTGAAGGAGACATTGTGCAAATTGGTGTGCCACGTGAACCTGCCATAGAGCAGGCGTTGGTTGCATCCACTCCTGATACAGTAGCGAAGCTAATGAAGCTGGGGTATTCGGTGTGCGTCGAGCGCGGCGCAGGCGCAGCCGCAAGCTTCACTGATGCAAGCTACGAGCAGGCGGGTGCAACCATTGTGGGGCGTGAAGAGGCGTGGGGAGCAGATATTGTGCTCGCCCTCGATACTCCGCCCGCAGAATATCTCGATCTTATGAAGCCTGACTCGGTGCTTATTGCCCGCTTGGCTCCACGTATTCGCCCCGAGGTGATTGAGGAGCTTGGCAAGCGCCGAATCACTGGTCTCTCCATGGACATGGTGCCGCGTATTTCGCGCGCTCAAAGTATGGATGTGCTCTCTTCGATGGCCAACGTGGGCGGCTATCGGGCTGTGATTGAAGCAGCTGAGCATTTTGGGCGGCTCTTTACTGGCCAGGTGACGGCCGCAGGCAAGATGCCTCCAGCCACGGTGTATGTGATCGGTGCTGGCGTGGCCGGGCTTGCCGCTATCGGCACAGCTCATTCCATGGGTGCTATCGTGAACGCCACTGATGTGCGCAATGAGACGGCTGAGCAGGTGGAATCAATGGGCGCGAACTTCGTGCCGATTCCAGCACCCGCTCAGGAATCTTCCGATGGCTACGCTAAGGAGATGACGGCGGATCAAGCGCGCGCAGCAGAGATTCTCTACACTGAGCAAGCCGCGAAGAGCGACGTGGTGATCACCACCGCTAATATTCCAGGCCGCAAGAGCCCAGTGCTGCTCGATGCGGCAGCGGTGGCGGGCATGAAGCCCGGCTCTGTGATCGTGGATATGGCAGCCGCAAATGGCGGCAACTGCGAACTCACCAAGCCTGATGAAATCGTCGTCACCGAAAATGGTGTGAAGATCATTGGCTACACCGATCTTGCTGGCCGCTTGCCCGCGCAAAGCTCGCAGCTCTATGGCCAAAACTTGGTGAACTTCTTTAAACTCACCACTCCAGAGAAAGATGGCTTGCTCACTCTAGATCAGAATGATGAAGTGGTGCGGCAGATGACGGTGACCCTTGGGGGAGCCTCAATGTTCCCGCCGCCACCGGTACATGTGAGCGCTGCTCCGAGCGGGCCCAGCAAAGAAGAGCTTGAAGCAAAAGCAGCCGCAAAGGCTGCTAAAGATGCCGCTGAAGCTGCAGCTAAGAAACGCAATCTTACTATCGGCGGCATTGTGGCTGCGATCGTGCTGATTGCGCTGATTTTTGCCACACCGGCATCGATGCTGGTGAACTACATCATCTTGGCGCTCGCAATCGTGGTGGGATTCTACGTGATCACCGCCGTCACGCATTCATTGCATACTCCGCTAATGAGCGAGACAAACGCTATCTCAGGCATTATTTTAGTGGGGGCGATTCTTTCGTTGGCGCAAAGCTCCAATGTGGCCGTCACGATTCTGGCCTTCATCGCCATTTTGATTGCCTCAATTAACATCTTTGGTGGCTTCTTCGTGACTCATCGAATGCTAGAGATGTTTAGGAAGGAGGATTAATCATGCAAGATCTAGAATCGGCATTTGCAGCTTTGAACTTCATGGGGCACTTAGAGTATTTCGCATACTTGGTGGCTGCAGTCCTCTTTATTCTCGCACTCGCTGGCTTAAGCAAGCAGGAAAGTGCGCTTGCCGGCAATAAGCGCGGCATTATTGGCATGGCTATTGCGCTTGTCGCAGTGATTCTCGTGAGCTTGGTACAGGCTTCGTATGGTGAGGCTGGCGCCGGCGCTGTAGCGTTGAAGCTAGTGCTTATTATTGTGGCAATGGCAATTGGCGGCGTGATTGGGGTCTGGAAAGCCAAGACGGTGGAAATGACGGGCATGCCAGAGCTTATCGCTATGCTGCACTCGTTTGTAGGTGCTGCAGCAGTGCTAATTGGTTTTAACACCTTCATCGAGATGCTCGGCGAGCAGGGAGAAATCTATCGCGGCGCTGGAGAAATAGGGTTCCACTTTGGTGAGATCTTCGTTGGTATCTTTATTGGCGCCGTCACCTTCACGGGTTCGATCATCGCTTATCTGAAGCTCTCGGCGAAGATCAAGGGTGCTCCGCTGATGCTGCCGGGCCGAAATTGGCTCAATCTTGGTGCTCTCGTGGCATTCTTTGCTTTGATGGCATGGTTTATTTTGGCTGATGGCCATCCGGTGCAGCAGTGGATCGCGATTATCGTGATGACTGTGATTGCGTTGGCGCTCGGCCTGCATTTGGTGGCTGCTATCGGCGGTGGCGACATGCCTGTGGTGGTCTCGATGCTGAACTCCTATTCGGGCTGGGCAGCAGCTGCGGCAGGCTTTATGCTGGCTAACCCGCTGCTCATTATTACCGGTTCGCTCGTGGGCTCCTCCGGGGCATACCTCAGCTATATTATGTGCAAGGCGATGAACCGCTCGTTTATCTCAGTGATTCTCGGCGGTTTCGGCTCTGATGGCGCCGTGGTGGGTGAAGCACAAGATTATGGTGAACACCGTGAGACTACAGCCGCGGAAGTGGCTGAAATGCTCAAGGGTGCAAGCAGCGTGATGATTACACCTGGCTATGGTATGGCTGTGGCGCAAGCGCAGTACCCGGTGGCTGATCTCACCTCGAAGCTGCGCGCGCAAGGAGTGGAAGTTACCTTCGGTATTCATCCCGTGGCTGGCCGTTTGCCAGGGCACATGAACGTGCTGCTCGCTGAGGCCAAAGTGCCTTATGACATTGTGCTCGAAATGGATGAGGTAAACGACGATTTCGGCAATATTGATGTGGTGCTGGTGATTGGCGCGAACGATACCGTGAACCCGGCAGCTGAAGAAGAAGGCTCCCCAATTTCAGGCATGCCAGTGCTAAAGGTTTGGGAAGCGAGCAACGTGATCGTGTTCAAACGCTCCATGGGCAACGCTGGCTATGCGGGTGTGCAAAACCCCCTGTTCTTCAAGGAGAATACGGCGATGCTGCTCGGCGATGCGAAGGCTTCAGTAGAAGCCATAATCGGCTCGCTGTAGCTATGCTCGAATGGGGGCGGAGTGTAGTTTCACTACACTCCGCCCCCATTTCAAATATTGGTGGAAGAGGAAAAGATGGCTAGATATAAAGACACTGCTGTAGAGAATCCGAAAGGCTTGGCGTTGCTAGTGCCGGGAATTTCCTATCCGTGCGAGATGCCACAGCTTTATTTTGCTAAGCAGGTGGCGCTGGCTCATGGCTATAACGTGCGTGAAATGGCGTGGGATCCAGGCATGGAATGGGAAGTGGATCGAGTGTGTGCTGAAGTGGCTTCAGTGCTCGAAGATAATGAGCTTCCGGTGCTGCTGATGGCGAAGTCTATTGGCACTTTGAGCTCAGTGTATGCTGCTGAGAATAAGCTGCCCGCAGTGTGGATCACTCCGATGGGGAAAAACTCGGAGGTGGTGGCTGCCATTGCAGTAAATCCGCAGCCTCAGTTTACTTTTGCAGGCACGAAAGATCAGTATTGGGATCTCGATGCTCCTAAATCTTGGCCTGAGCATGTGAAAGTGCTGCAGCTTCCAGGGGCGGATCATTCCACTCTTATTGCTGGCGATCCGGTGCGTAGCGCTGAGATCGTGGCTGAGTATACCCGGGCAATGGATTCTTTTGTGGCTTCGCTTTAGGCAACGTGACGGCGCTGCTAGGCTTCGCTGTGCAATTGCGCCTATCGCTACAGGAATTCTTCAAGAACTTTGCCAAAAGGTTTACGGATTAGAGGCCTATGCTGGCTGCTATTAATGAAGCTGCGGCAGCTAAGAAGACTATTTTTGCGCAAGCCGCAGCCGATACGTGACGTCTAAGCGGATTTCAGTGAGACTGGCAGCTCGACGTTTCGCCACGGCCACCCAGCATGCTATGAGTGCAAAGAGCAGCCATGCGATCAGGCCCCAGATAGCGGCAGCTGCTGAGCCAATATCAGTGAAAGCGATGGTAAATGCGTCTTGAGCTTGAGGCACTGGGAGTGCAGAGTGCAGCGTGGAAGCCAAGCTGGCCGAAGAGCTCACGGGCAAAAGACCATTTATGGCCACAATTTGTAAGCCAAGGAAAATCACTGAAATAATCGTGCCGCCTTTTGCTCCTGCAATTGCTGAGAAAGCCAAATTCAGAGCCATCATTGTGGCTGACGCGAAGAATACGAGGAAAATCAGCATGAATGGGTGCCTTATTTCCACTCCGCTCCAGGCGAGGCCAAGAATCACGAGCGCACTCTGCAATGCTCCGAGCCCAGTTGCTGGCAGCAGTAGTTTCACTGTGAGCTGCATTGGAGTGAGAGCAGAATCCATCTTCTTTCGGGTCATCACTCCGAGGTAGGTGAGTGCTGCGAGAGAGCCTAGCCAGAGGGTGAGCGCTGCTAAGCCTGGGGCAAGAGCCGTGCGAGCAGAAACCATTGCGGCTTCGGTATTAACCTCCACCGGGCTCCCCAATGCTCGCGCAGCGCGCTCTGCTTCCGATCGGGTATAAGTAGGTATCTGATCGGCAGCGTCACGGAGCTGATCTCGCATCTGCCCAGCACCCTTAGCAAGTTGATGTTGCCCGCCGGCAAGCTGTTGCACGCCGCTTGAAAGCTGCGAGCTGCCATCGGCTAGCTGCCAAGCTCCCGAGGTGAGCAGCGGGGCATTGCGTTTCAGCTCCAGCAGACCGTCTGCGAGCTGCTCAGTGCCATCGGCAAGTTGCTGTGCGCCGGCACTGAGGGCGGCGCCATTCTCGTTCAGCTGCTTGAGCCCGCCCGCCACTTGGTCAATACCATCGGCAAGCCCGATAGCTCCATCAGCGAGTTGGTCTACTGGCTCAGTGAGGCTGGCCTGGAATTCTTCCCAGCTTCCATACGATTCGATGGTGCTTTGCAGCTGCTCAGCGATAGGGGTGAGGGTGTCAACGGCCATTTGGGCATTGGCTATGAGCTGCTCGCAGGCTTCCGTATCAGGCTCTTCGGCTGTGCAGCGGGCAAGCAAATCTTGTGTCTGAGCGTTCAATCCTTCTATCGTTTGAGCAGCAGCCAGCACGTCTTCAGGCAAATACTGATTGAGAGCTTCAGTGTTGCCATGCACAATTTGGCGCACGTTTTCCAGGTTGGTAGCCATTTCGCGCGCTCCTTGCTGCAAACTCATCGGAGCCCCAGGTTGAGGCTGGGTGATTCCAGCATAAATTTGCTGCACGCCGCCCACATATTGGCTCACGCCACTGGCAAGATCATTCGCGCCTGAGGCCAACGGCACGGATCCATCAGCTGCTTGGCTTACACCATCCATATATTGCTGTAGCCCGCTCGCGAGTTGATAGGTGCCACTATTGAGTTGCGCAGCCCCATCAGCAATCTGATCAGTGCCATCTGAGGCTTGCGTGAGCCCATCAGCGAGCTGCCCAGCACCATCCGAGGCTTGCATAAAGCCATCACGGATTTGAGTGCTGGCCGCAAGAGACTCAGACAAATAAGAGACCGTGAATGAAGTGCCTAAATCTTTCGCTGCCGCATTCACCACGTCGCTCGATATTTCTGCTAGCAGCGCCGAGACGCCATTAGTGCGCACCTCAAGCGTGCCTGGATGATTTGAAGTGCTTTGCAGCACTCCAGCCACAGATGCGGAAAACTCGGGAGGAATCCGCACCAGTGCCACGTAAGTGCCATCTTTTAGCCCTTGTTCGGCAGTATCTGCGCCCACCACCGCCCATTCAAAGTTAGTTTCCCGTTGCGGGGCAGTAAGGGCTGCGATCACTTGCCGGCCAGCGGGCAGCTGCTGGCCAGTGCTCAGCGTCACGATCTCATCCTCATTCACGATTGCGGCCAGCGGCCTGCCATAGGAATCTACTTCAGCTTCGTTTGCGCCTAGCAAGGCGAGGCAAAGCAGCACCGGCAAGAGCACCACGATAATAGCAGTGAGGCGATGGTGTCTAGTTTGTTTCATTATCGCCTCCTTGCTACTTCGATATTGTGTGCTGCTGCAGCCGTGTTATGAGCCAGATCTGCATACTGCTCTGGCACTTGCGCTTCGGAGCCAATAATAGCGAGCACGGTTTTATTGCGCTGATTCATTTGGGCAAGCACATCCCAGGCGTGCGAATTCGGATCTACTGCGATCAATACCCGCGTGTATTGCGGCACCAGCTGCGCATCGGGATAGCTCAACAAATAGCTTGAGGCCTGGATGAACGGCACACCATCAGGCAGCACATATGAAGAAATATAGGCTATACCATCATTGGGCTGTACTCTCCCAGAAAGCAAAGCAGCAAGAGTGGCACGGGCTAGCAAAGAATCGAGGCGCACATAGCCAAATTCGCGCGGGCGCAGCACCAGCGATACCTCATCCAGCAGCGGCCCATCGGAATCACGCACACTCACATGCTCGAGGCGTACTTCTGCTTGGCCATGCTCATCCACCCAATCGGAATGCTCGAGGGTGCGTGCCAAGCCTTCGCCCTCCACGTCCACCACCGGTAGAATACGATCGAGCGCTGCTGGCAGCCACCAGGCATGCTTGCCTAGCAGCGTCATAATTGCGGGAATGAAAGTCATGCGCACCATAAAAGCATCAGCGAAAATACCTACCGTAAGCGCCACAGCAATAGGTTTGATGTATTTATTGCCGTCAGGGATGAAGAAGGCGAAGACGGAGGTCATAATCAGCGCCGCCGCGCTCACCACTTTCGCGGAGCCAATAAAACCTTCGCGCACAGCCCGCCGCGCATCGCGCGTATGAATCCACACCTCGCGCATTCGCGAGACGAGAAACACCTCGTAATCCATCGCCAAACCAAAAAGAATGCCCATCACGATCACTGGCAAAAACGAGATAACTGCGCCTTGCTTCGTTACATTGAACGCATCCGCAAGCCAACCCCAGCCAAACATGGCTCCCACGGCTCCCAGGCCAGCGCCCAGCGAAAGCACGTAGCCAAGCGTGGCGGTGATCGGCACAGCAATAGAACGAAAAACGATCATAAGCAGCACTAGCGAAAGGCCCACCACTACTAGCCCAAAAGGCAGCAATGCGGCATTTAATGCGCTAGCGATATCCACTGCCACAGCAGCAATACCAGTGACCATCAGATGCGAGATGCCATAGCGGGCCTCAAGATCAGAGGCGCGCTCGCGGATATTGTGCACCAATTCCAACGTGCCCGGATCTGCTTGGCCTTTCTCTGGGATGATCTGGATAAAAGCCAGCGAGGCATCGGGATTGGGGGTGGCCATCGCCACGCGGCGCACGCCATCGAGCTGCTCTAGCTCCGATTTAAGATCAGCCACAAGGCCCAATGGATCTGTGCTTTGCACGATATCGGCGATCACAATAATGGGGGAGTTGTATCCTTCGCCGAAGCTCAGCGCAATCGCATCGTAGGTGGTGCGCATTTGAGTGCCGCGAGGCTCGTAGCCGTTGTCAATGAGCGAGAGGGAAAGGCCACTGAGCGGGATTGCCCCGGCTCCCAGCAGGCCAATAACCAGTAGCACAAACACCACTGGCATCTTCATGATCATGGTGATCCAGCCATGCGCCAAACGCGAACCTTGCGGTGACGGTGCTGGGGTGCTGTGGTGGGTGACGGCGTTGGGAGGGTTCAGCTCGTTCGAGCTTAGCCCCTCAGCTGGGGTGGCTGGCTCAGCTGTTGCGCCTTTCGCGCGCTTCTTTGGCTTTGGCACCATACGTTTGCCAAGCAAGCCAAGGAAAGCTGGGATAGCCGTCAATGCCACAGCCACCGCCACAGCCACCATAAAAGCAGCCGATATGCCCATGGCAGTGAGGAATGGTATGCGGCAAATTGCGAGCCCGCAAAGTGCAATGATCACCGTGATTCCAGCAAACACCACAGCCGAGCCAGCAGTGGCCACTGAGCGGCCTGCCGCTTCCGCTGGCGGTAATCCATGTGCGAGATATTCGCGAGCCCGGCTCATAATGAATAGCGCGTAGTCGATACCCACCGCCAGGCCAATCATCACCGCAAGCACTGGCGTCACCGCATTAATCTCAGTGAAATTAGCGGCTATCAGAATTCCGAGCATGCCCACAGCCACGCCGATCAGTGCGCTCACAATCGGGGTGCCGGCAGCCACCAAACTACCGAAAGTGACGATCAATACCACTGCAGCTACTAGCACGCCGAGGGCTTCTGTGATCGAGAGCTCTACGCCGGCCACAGCGCCAATATTGCCGCTGAGCAGCACTTCCAGCTCTGGATCGCTCGCTTCCAACTCAGCGGCAAGCTGCTCAAGGGCCGCCTTCACCTGCGCAGGTTTACCCACTGCACTCGCTGAGAATGCCTCCACTGTGGAGTCTGCTTGCACTTGTATTAGCGCTGATTTGCCATCATCGGTGATGGCGGAGGTGAGCTCATCGAAAGGATCTGAAGCCATAGAAATACCATCGATAGCGCTAGCTTCTTGCACGAACTTTTCGATTGCTGCTTTGTGATCCCGCACAGATCCGCTGTTGGCTGTGATGAGCACTGGTTCGGATGTGCCCGCAGCTTGGGGCAGGCGCTCACGCAGAATCGCAATGCCTTCCATAGCCTCTGATTCAGCAATTTGAAAATCGTTGGAAAGCTGCATTCCCACAGCTGCGGCTCCTCCTCCCAAGGCTGCAAGCAGCACGAGCCACCCCAGCAGCACCTTCGCTGCGTGGTGTGCGCACCATCGCCCCAGCTTGAGGAGGAAAGAACTCATATAGCCATCCTTTTTACAATGCTTTAATTCTACTCCCACTGCCCGCCTCGCTCTAGCCCACAAGCTGGTGGTTTGCTGGGAATGAACGAAGCAAATTTAAAGTGGGGGCAGGTGGGGTGGACAGGTGGACCGAGTGCGTGTGTCCACTTCGTTTGCGAACTGGACACACGCACTCGGTCCACCTGTCCACTTTATTCTCGGTTTCATTTCGAAGCCCACAAGATGTGCGAAAATGGAGGCATGCGATACGTATCTACTCGATCGGCTGATCCGAGCGCCAGCGCAGCTTTCAGTGATATTTTGCTCGAGGGGCTGGCGGCTGATGGCGGGCTCTACCTACCCGAGCAATACCCGCAGCTCAGCGATGCCTTGCTCACCGAATTGCGTGAAGCTTTCGCGGATCGTGGGTATGCTGGGCTCGCGGCGCGCGTGATAGAGCTATTCGTGAGCGATATACCACGCGCAGATATCGAGGCTATCACTGCGCGGGCGTATACCGCCGAAAAATTTGGCTCCAGCGCCGTCACCCCCGTCACCGCTCTAGGCGATAGCGGCCTGTGGATTGGGCGCACTTCCAATGGCCCCACGGCGGCATTCAAAGATATGGCAATGCAGCTGCTGGGCGAGCTATTTGAGTACGAGCTTGCCCGCCGCGGCGCAGAGCTCACGATTCTTGGCGCCACCAGCGGGGATACTGGCTCGGCAGCAGAATATGCGCTGCGCGGCCGGCCCGGAATCGCCGTATTTATGCTCACCCCCGGCGGGCGGATGACCCCATTTCAGCGCGCGCAAATGTTTGGGCTCGAAGATCCCAATATTATTAACGTGGCCGTGGCTGGAGTATTTGATGATTGCCAAGAAATCGTGAAAGCCGTGAACGGCGATGCGGATTTTAAAGCCCGCTATCATATTGGGGCCGTGAACTCGATTAACTGGGCTCGGCTGCTGGCGCAAGTGGTGTATTACATCGCTTTCTGGATCCAGCTCACCAGCGCCAACGATCAGCGCATTAGCTTCGCCGTGCCTAGCGGCAATTTTGGCAATATTTGCGCGGGCCATATCGCGCGCCAGATGGGCTTGCCGATTGATCGCTTAGTGCTGGCCACGAATGAGAATAACGTGCTCGATGAGTTTTTCCGCACCGGCCGCTACCGGGTGCGGGCATCAAGCGAGGTGGCAAAAACTTCCAGCCCCTCGATGGATATTGCGAAAGCCTCCAATTTTGAGCGTTTTATTTATGATCTTTTGGGGCGTGACGGCGAGCGCGTGGCTGAGCTATTTGGCGAGCAGTTGCGCGAAACTGGAGAGTTTTTGCTGGCCAGCACGCCTGAGTTTGGGGCGATCCCAGAGCGCTACGGCTTTATTTCTGGAGCTTCCACGCACGCGGATCGGCTTGCTGAAATCGCCCGAGTGTGGCGCGAATACGGCGAGCTCATTGATCCGCACACAGCCGATGGGCTGCACGTGGCGAGCGAGCTAGTGCGTGCTGGCGCCGTCACCACACCGATCGTCTGCCTCGAGACGGCGCTGCCAGTGAAGTTCGCGGAGACTATCACGGAAGCAATCGGGCAAGCTCCGCCGGTGCCAGCTCGCTTTAAGGATGTGGAAAACGGAGTGACGCGCGTGGTAGAGCTGCCCAACAGTGTGGCTGCCGTGAAAACCTTGATTGAAAACTATTTCGAAAGCAGTGATAGCTAGGCCGCGGCGCGGCATTGCCGGAAAAGTGAATTGGCTTGGAAAGCGATAGGGGTGGGTGCAATATGTGCGCCCACCCCTGAAGCTATCTATTTAGAACTTAAGCAAGTGAATGGATGAAAAGCCCTGAAGCGAGTTTGGGCTCAAACCAGGTGCTCTTAGGGGGCATCATCTGCGCATCGTCACTCACTGCCATCACGTCTGTGACGGAGGTAGGGAAAAGGCTGAAGGCCACGCCGTCACGCCCAGCTTCGGCCTCAAGCCCAGCAATGCCAGCGGATCCGCCCACAAAGCTAATGCGCGGGTTTGTGCGCAAATCCTCGATGCCCAGGATTGGCTGCAGCACCGTGCGAGTGAGAATCGAGGTGTCGAGATCGGCCACAGGATCGCCGCTAGGCTTGCCTTCGTAGCTGGCGCGATACCAGGAGCTGCCCACGTACACGCCAAATTCACCGCGCTGCCGGGGCTGCGCTTGGCTAGGATCAGCAAATGCGGTAGTGACGGTGTAGCCAGCTGCCTTGAGCGCTGCGAGAAATTCTGCTGGGCTGAGCCCGCCCAGATCTGCTACTACGCGATTGTAGGCCAACACTTTGAGATCGTTGGCTGGGAAAATCACGGCCATAATCGAGGCGCGTGGATCATCGGCATCTAGGCCTCGGGCACCAGCCACCTTCACTGCCGAAGCAGAGCGATGGTGACCATCTGCGATATAGAGTGCTTCGACGCTGCTAAAAGCTGCCACGAGCTGCTCGGTGAGGGCAGCTGGCAAGGCCCAAAACTGGTGGCGCACGCCATCTTCACTGGTGAAATCATATTCAGGAGAAGCCGAGCTAATCGCCGCAGCCACCGCCGCATTGATTTCTTCGGAAGGCCGATACATTAAAAAGACTGGCTCAGTTTGGGCATTTGTGGCCTCAAAATGGTGGATACGGTTTTGCTCTTTGGCCACCAGTGTGCGCTCATGCTGCTTGATCACCCCATCGCGATAATCAGCCACCCGCACGCAGGCCACAATGCCTGTCTGCACGTGTTCATAGCCTTCTTGGCGATAGGCGTAAATCGTGGGCTGCGAATCCTGAGCTAGCACTCCCTCACGCTGATAATCGGCGAGAGCGGTGGCGGCGGCGGCGTGAGCTTGCGGAGCATCTTCATCAATCTCTGCTGGCAGTGCCACCTCGGGGCGAATTACTTCCAAAAATCTATGGGTGGGGGCAAGCGCAGTGGCCTCGGTTCGCGAGAGCACATCATAGGGCGGACAAGCAAAGCTGGCCACCTCGCTGGGCCTGGGGCGGATCGCGGCGAATGGGATGATTTTTACCATGGGAGCCTTTCTGCTTTAGGTAGTGATTCTTGCTGATTGATTATTTGTATTTGCTAAGGATTCTATGCTGATTATGAAGCTCCTATTGAGCCACGCTGCCAGCTAGCAGCGCGAGCAAGTGATCGAGCACGCGATCGCTCATGCGCAGGCCATTGTGCTCGTATTCATTGGTGATCCACAGGCGGCAATCGGGGAGCATGGCGGCCGTCTCTTGGCTGAATGAGAGCGGCACGTAGGCGTCGTCATAATACGCCACAGCAGCCACGGGCACTTCAGCTTGGGCGAGCCGTTCGGGCCAATAGAGCTTATTCCACTCGTGCGCCGCGATCAGTTCGGCCGCCTCTGCCAGCGCAGCCAGCTCGCTATTCGTGGTAAACACATCGTGGTTAATGTGCTCCCCGCCCAGCAAAGTGCAATCATCGCGCACAGCATCAGGCATCGTGCGCTCGGCGCTCCAGCAGGTGGTCACGCCATCGGCATAGCTCGATTCGTGCAGGATCGCGTAGAGTGGGTTGCGGCCGTCAAAGGGCAGCGCAGCGGCGAGATCGTGGCGGAAAGCTGGGCTCATTGGGTCACGTTCCAGAAGATAATGCAGCCGAGTGGCGCCCCCTTGCATCCCCAAGTCAATACCTACAGTGCGCAGCCGCTGCGGCGTCACCACATCCCCGTTGGGGAGCTTGATGGCCCCTTGCGCAGCGAGATCCATGAGTGCCCGCATCCGATCTCGATCTTTCGGGAAACGCCGATAGAAATTCTCGCACTTGCGGATCATCGTCTCCCAAGTCGTGGAATACACGGCGTCGATAGGGCTTCCCACCGCCGTTAAGCCGCCAGTGATTACGGCGCCGGCAAGCGATTCGGGATGCGTGCACAGATAATGCACCGAGGTAAAGCCACCGAAAGATTGGCCCAGCAGGGTCCATTGCTCAATGCCTAGCGCTTCGCGTACCCGTTCGGCGTCATTCACGATCTCGTCTGCCCGCATATGCGTGAGATATTCGGCTTGCTGGCTTGGTGAGAGCCCAGCGAGTGGGCCAGCATCAGGGTGCGAGGAAATTGGGGTGGAATTGCCGGTGCCGCGCTGATCGAGCATCACCACCTGGAAGTCTTCGAGCGCTCGCGGCAGCCAGCTTGGGTTTACGCTTGGGGATAGGCTGGGGCGGGGATCTTCATTTCCGGGGCCGCCTTGCAAGAAAAGCAAATAAGGCTTGTGTTCGCCATTTTTTCCGGTGGCCACGCGGGCGAAAATTTCAATTTGGGGGCCTTCGGGCTGGGCTGCATTCAGCGGAGCAAGCAGGCGCAGTTTAGTGAGTTTAAGATTTGGCAAATAGCTGTGTGAAATATGCATGGCTATAGCCTACCTGCTGGCTGCTGGTGGCGTGAGGGCGTACCACAGCTGGTGGCGATGTTTCAGTGCTGATCGGGTCGAGGGTGAGAAATAGGGAAGAGGCACTATTTGGGGATAAAAAATGCAGCTACTATATAGGAAGTGGCGGATGCCCGGCGGTGCGATTGAAAGGATATTGAGATGACGGTGGAGCTTCCTCTTGTGAAAGCGATTCAGCCCTTTGACGGTGAGGTGCAAAGTGGCATCATGCAGCCGAGCCAGGCGCATCTTGAGGTGATTGGGTTTAACCTCGATGACGGCGTGGGTAAAGACGCACTGGTGGAGCTGCTTAAAAAATGGACTGATCTGGCTCGTCATCTCACTCAAGGCACGGAGATTCCAGGATTTCTAGAGAGCGATATGGTGGCCGTGATTGCCAATCTTACGATCACGGTGGGCTTTGGTGAGCGTATTTTTGATGTGATTGGCAAGAGCGAACTCAAGCCTGAAGGCTTGCATCCGGTGCCTGCATTTAGGCTCGATAAGCTCCAAGAGCGCTGGGGGCAGACGGATTTGATGCTGCAGCTTTGCGCCGATGATCCAGTGATGCTTTTCTCGGCTGCGCGCATGATGATTAAGGCGGCGCTGGGCACTGCGAGTGTGAAGTGGATGCAGAAAGGTTTTGGCCGCGCCTATGGGGCGGCGATTTTAGGCGCCACTCCGCGCAATCCGATGGGGCAAGTGGATGGCACAGTGAATCCGCGTGAAGAAGACGAATGGGCTGAGCAGGTGTGGATAGATTCAGATCAGCAGTGGCTTAATAATTCTTCGATTATGGTGCTGCGCCGGATTGTGATGGATTTGGATGCGTGGGAAAAGCTTGATTTGATGCAGCGAGAGCGGGTGATTGGCCGGCGCTACCATTCGGGTGCTCCGCTCACTGCCGAGATTGACGATGAGTTTGAAGAAGAAGACATGGATGCTGTGGATGCGGATGGGAATTACATAATTGACCGCAATTCACATTTGGCTTTGGCTCGGGAGCAGGATGATCTGCCTAATGATGCGCTGCGCCGCCGGGCCTATTCGTTTGATGATCCGCTGGAGCCGAATGCTCAAAACAGCACAAATTCTGGTTTGGTGTGGATCTCGTTCCAAAAGAATCCTGATAAGCAGTTCACGCCGATCCAAGAGCGGCTCGATAAGAGTGATTTACTCAATAGGTGGGTGAATCATATTGGTTCGGCAGTGTATTGGATTGTGCCTGGCACAAGCAAAGATAGCTATTGGGGGCAGGGCCTGATGGAGATGTGAGGCTGCGGGACTAATTGAGGTGTGGGGAGTTTAGGTGGCATGATCGAAACGCTCAAGCCAATTGTGTGAACTTTGTGAATATAGTGAATAGTGAGGCGTGATTATTTACATATTTACGGCAACACACACCAAAAACTGGCATCTTTGCTTGCATTTCGCTAGATTTCTCTAGGTGGCTCATTCGAGCCCTGAAAATAACTTGAACGAGAGGTTGAATATGTCCCTCAATCGCACTGATTTGATTGCAAAGATCGCTGAAACCGCTGGCATCACCAAGACCGACGCCGACAAGGCTCTTGCTGCGCTGCAGAGCGTGCTCGTGGATTCCCTCAAGGCTGGCGAAGCCGTGAAAATCACGGGTCTTATGAGCGTGGAGCGCACTCATCGCGCTGCTCGTAAGGGCCGCAACCCACGCACTGGGCAAGAGATCGAAATCCCAGCTGGCTACGGCGTGAAGATCTCCGCTGGCTCCACCCTGAAGAAGGCTGTGGCCTGAGATTCTCTAATCAAATAGCATGAAGGGGCGGAGCTAGTAAGCTCCGCCCCAGCTTTATCAGACGTTCAGCCGCTGCGGCACTGCGTTGCCGAACAGATAATGTAGGATAAAACTTATGAATGGCATTAAAGCAGCATTAGATGAACCGCTCGGCCCGGCGCAGCCGGATTCACCGAGCGGCGATCCCGCTGGCGCAATCGCCGTGCTAGAGCGGGAGGAAGCGCAGCTAGATGATGGCGATCGGGAGCGATACGCACACTACGTGCGCAAAGATAAAGCACTGCAATCGGCGGTAGAAGGCAGCCCAGTGGTAGCTTTATGCGGCAAAGTGTGGACCCCAATGCGCAACCCAGACCGTTTTCCGATCTGCCCAATCTGCAAAGAAATATATGACGCCATGGGCAGCGGCTCTGGCACCTGGCCATTTGGCCCCAATAAGCCTGAATAATTGGCTCAAAAAGCCTGAATAAAATTATGGGTGGAGCAATAGCCTCCACCCATAATCGCTATTTGGAGCACGCTATTCGTGTGCACTTTAAGAAGTGCAGGCTATACGTCGTCATCTTCAAAGATATCAACCATTTCAGTGGGTAGCCCTGGGTCGCCTTCACTCAAACGCCATGCAGCATATGGCAGAGCCGCCCGAGCATTGCGATGCCGCTCGGCTGCGCGGGCAAGCGCGCCGTCATCAAAATACTGCGGATCGGCCACGCCATGATCCACAAGCTTCACTTGCAATGGGCGAGCGCCGCGCGCTTCAAGATACTCCAAGCCTTGCTCCCAGCTCGCTGCGGATACGATGATTTCTTTGGCGGCGCGGCCCGTCTCATCATGAGTGCGGCCAGCCACTTTCAAACCGCCCACAGAATTCTTTTCAGCGCTCTTCTTAGCCACCTCATGCATTTGGCCATCTGAGCCTTCGCGCTCCACGAGTTTATACACCATCTCGGCAGTGGGGCGGCCAGATCCTGTAACCAGCTTTGTGCCTACGCCATAGGAATCCACGGGAGCAGCATTCAAAGCTGCTATAGCGTATTCGTCAAGATCGCTCGTGACGGTGATCTTAGTGCTGGTGGCGCCCAGCTCATCAAGCTGGGCGCGCACGTTAAAAGCCTGCGCCACGAGGTCGCCGCTATCGATACGCACCGCGCCAAGCTCACCGCCAGCCTCACGCGCCACTTTCACTGCCAGCTCCACGCCGCGATGCACATCGTATGTATCCACCAAAAGCGTGGTGCCTGTGCCCATGGTGGCGATCTGCGCCCGGAATGCTTCTTCTTCGCTATCATGCACCAACGTGAAAGAATGAGCGGCAGTACCAATGGGTTTTATGCCATAGAGCCGAGCAGCTTCAAGGTTTGAGGTGCCCACAAAGCCGCCGATCACAGAGGCACGCGCTGCAGCAATAGCGCTCATTTCATGTGTGCGCCGCGAGCCCATATCAAGGCAGGGGCGATCGTGGGCTGCGATAGTCATACGAGAGGCCGCTGTGGCCACAGCCGAATCATAGTTCAGGATCGAAAGCAGCACCGTCTCTAGCAGCACTGTCTGCGCAAAAGGCCCAATCACCGTCATCAAAGGCGAATTCGGGAAATAACATTCGCCTTCTAGATAGCCGTAGATATCGCCGGTGAATTTGAAATTCGCCAAAAAATCAAGCGTCTCTTCACCTACCACGTGCGCCTCACGCAGATAGTTGATTTCCTCAGGCCCAAAATGAAAATTCTGCACAGCCTCAATAGCCCGCCCAGTGCCGGCCACCACGCCGTAACGCCGCGAGCCTGGAAGGCGCCGCGCGAAAAGCTCAAACACCGAGGCGCGCCACGCCGTCCCCGATTTCAGCGCAGATTCAATCATCGTGAGCTCATACATGTCGGTGAGTAATGCCGTGGTTGCTAAAGGTACACTCATATCAGCAAGAATACTCTTTTCCGTGGGCATCCTCACGCCTTCCGGGCTGAGCACTAAAGCTTAACTCTATTAGAATAAGGCCTATGAACAATTCGCCCATCGGGGTTTTCGATTCTGGGCTGGGTGGGCTCACAGTGGCGCGAGCTATCATCGACCAATTGCCCCGCGAGCAGATCTGCTATATCGGAGACACCGCGCATTCGCCGTACGGCACGAAGCCAATCGCGCAAGTGCGCGAGCTGGCGCTGCGCGTGATGGATGATCTTGTGGATTCGGGCGTAAAAATGCTGGTGATTGCCTGCAATACGGCCTCGGCAGCGGTGCTGCGCGATGCCCGCGAGCGCTACACTCTCGAGCGGGGGATTCCCGTGATTGAGGTGATTCAGCCAGCGGTGCGCCGGGCTGTGGCTGCCACGCGTAACGGCAAGATTGGCGTGATTGGCACGGAGGCTACCATTACTTCGGGAGCCTATGCGGATGCTTTCGCTGCTGCGCCAAATTTGGAATTGACGATGCAGGCATGCCCGCAATTCGTGGAGTTTGTGGAGCATGGGGTGACGGATGGGCCCGAAGTGCTTGAGGTGGCGCGCGAATATCTCTTGCCAGTGCGTGAGGCAGGAGTGGATACGCTCGTGCTCGGCTGCACCCACTATCCGCTGCTCATGGGCGTGATTTCATACGTGATGGGCGAAGGAGTGACGTTGGTGAGCTCGGCAGCTCAAACGGCCCAAAACGTGTACCGCGAGCTTTTAGAGCAAGATTTGATGCGGGATCGAGAAGCTGGCGCGCCGCAGCACAAGTTTTTTGCCACCGGTGATGCTGATTCATTTGGTGTGCTAGCTCGGCGCTTTTTAGGGCCTGAGGTGGCTGGGGCGCTGTCTGAAAAAGAGCTACTCGCAGGGGCAGCGCAGAAGGGAGAAGCGAGCGCATGAAACTCACGATCATTGGATGCTCGGGCTCCATGAGTGGGCGCGCGGCTGCGGCCTCAAGCTATCTGGTGCAGGCAGTGGGCGCTGACCCACAGCTCGGCGGTGCGCCGCGCACTTGGAGTGCGATTCTAGATTTTGGGCCTGGAGCTATGGGGCAGAGCCTTAATTATCTTGATCCAGCGATGCTTGACGCAATGATAATGAGCCATCTACATGCCGACCATTGCGCCGACATAGTGGGGATGCAAGTGTATCGCCGCTGGTATCCCGAAGGGGCGCTCGCCAAAATTCCCGTCTATTCGCCAGGGGATGGAGCGCGGCGCACTCGCGGGATCGCCGATGATCCGCTCGAAGAGGATTACGCCGGCGAATTTGATTTCGTGCAAGTAGCCGCTGGCGATCAGATCCAGATTGGCCCAATGCGAATTGAGTTTTATCAAGCGCTGCACACCATCCCCGCGCTGGGGATTCGCATCACTGGTCCTTCACAAGCAGATCCCGCCAGCCCCGTCACGCTCACCTATACCGGCGATACTGACTATTGCGAAGGCGAAGTGGCGGCTGCGCGAGGCGCTGATTTACTGCTGAGCGAAGCAGCATTTGAATCGCAGCGCGACGAGGTGCGCGGCGTGCACATGACGGGCACGCGCGCCGGCGAGCTCGCCCGAGATGCTGGAGCAAAGCGGCTTTTGCTCACGCATTTGCAGCCCTGGACGGATCCGCGCACCAACGTGCGCGATGCTGCGGCGGTGTACAGCGGCGAGGTGGCTGCAGTGCGCGCCGGCGAGGTGTACGAGATCTGATCTTGGGTACAATAGCCTCATGGCTTTTGTGGATATTAATGGTTTTTGGCGCCTCGACGGGCGCGCTCCTGATCAGCTCCGCCCGGTTTCGATTGAGCGAGGCTATCTCAAGCACGGCGAAGGCAGCGTGCTCGTAAAATTTGGCGATACTACCGTGCTGTGCGTGGCGAGCTTTACTGAAGGTGTGCCGCGCTGGCGGCGCGATTCGGGCCTAGGCTGGGTGACGGGGGAGTATGCGATGCTGCCGCGAGCCACCGATACCCGCAACCAGCGTGAATCAGTGAAAGGCAAAGTGGGCGGGCGCACCTCAGAGATTTCTCGGCTGCTCGGCCGCGCGCTGCGCGCCGTAGTGGATTTTAAGGCGCTAGGCGAGAATACGATTGTGCTCGATTGCGATGTGCTGCAAGCAGATGGCGGCACGCGCACTGCTTCGATCACGGGCGCGTACGTGGCCCTCGCGGACGCCGTCAATTGGGGAATCGAGAAGGGGTTTATCAAGCCAAACCAGAATCATCCTGTGCTGCGCGATAGCGTGAGTGCGATTTCGGTGGGCATTATTGATGGCACTCCTTGCCTGGATTTGCCCTATGAAGAAGATTCGCGCGCCGAGACGGATATGAACGTGGTGATGACGGGGGCGGGCAAGTTTATCGAGGTGCAGGGCACCGCGGAAGGCGAGCCATTTGATCGGGCTGAGCTGGGCGCGCTGCTGGATTTGGCCACGAAGGGCAACGCTGAGCTGGCTCGGCTGCAGCGCGAGGTGTTGGGCGCATGAGCGAGCCGCAGCTGAAAGCGCCCAAGATTATTTTTGCCACGCGCAATGCCCATAAGCTGGAGGAGGTGCGCGCGATTTTGGCGCACGTGATTCCAGGGCTTGATCCCGAGCTGATTGGCAGCGCAGCAGAGCTAGGCTTGCCCGAGCCGGTGGAGGATGGCGCTACTTTTGAAGCCAATGCCTTGATTAAAGCCCGCCAGATCGTGGAGGCCACTGGGCTTCCTGCTTTTGCTGATGATTCAGGGTTGTGCGTGCAGGTGCTGGGAGAGGCGCCCGGAATTTTCTCGGCGCGCTGGTGTGGGCATCATGGCGATGATGGAGCGAATCTGGATTTGCTGCTGGC